>OGLX01000908.1_pt1 | contig 17190 bp, 10 predicted proteins | sample 1572821 | NCBI WGS metagenome assembly OGLX01 (sample SAMEA2581908, study PRJEB24529) | metagenome | biome: Human gut stool | place: China | collected 2011 | reverse complement strand
GCTAGTGATTTTGTCATCCCAGAAATGGATTCTATAGGTATGCAACAGACTTTCCGTTGTGAAGTTGCTGCACCTGCTCCATATAATGAAGAGTTTGTCCGTTTTATGGATAATCAGGGTGCTGACCCTGATATGACAGATACTTATGGTTATGCTCCACGTTATGCTGAGTATAAGACTGCTTATGATAGATATAACGGCGCTTTCTGTCATTCTCTTAAATCTTGGGTTACTGGTATCAACTTCGATGCGTTTAATTCAGAAACTATATCTAATTGGACAGCTATAAATGCTCCTAATATGTTTGCTTGCCGTCCAGATATTGTTAAGAATATCTTTGGTGTTACTTCTACAAAAAATGCCGATGATGACCAGCTTTATGTTGGTATGGTTAATATGTGTTATGCTACGCGTAATCTTTCGCGTTATGGTTTACCTTATTCAAATTAAGATTATGAATGATATTTCTTTGAATGGCGTACTTCAGTACGTTAAGCCTATTGGCGAAGAGTTGCAGCATCAGGTTGTATCTAAAGATACTGTATGTCTGCATAGTGATATTTATGTTTTAACTCGTCTTTCTGAGTTGAAATTGTCTCAAAATATGGTTGATATTATTACCAATCGTTTGCAAGAAGTTAAAGATTCTATGCCTAGCGATTTGCGTCAATCATTCGATAAACTCGATGATTTCCAGAAAATGGAAATTACAGATTCTCGCTATCAGCAGTTTATGTCTGATAAGGTTGAGAAGACTAAAGCCTTTATGTCTCAATTGGATGATGCTGTTAAAAAGGCTAAGGATTCCGAGGATATGGATAAAATTCGTAAAGCTAATGCAGCTTTGCGTGATTTTGTTTTACGTCTTGGTTCTGGTTCTGAATGACACCATCCGTCTTATAACCATAAAAATAGCCAATAGGATGTCCTTCTTCCATACGGACAAACCGACCCGTACTTTGAGCCAACAAATCATTACCGCCTTCAATAAAATGATTGGCGTTATTAACCTCCGTTACTTCATTCTTATTATAGGCCATATTGACATTCACCCCATACTTGAACTCCTTACCAATCTGATCTCTCCAGCCCATTGAAAGTTCAAGGCCAGTATTCTTTACCGTACCAGCATTTTGATATTGAGTAGCGAAACCGGAAGCCGCATTGGTACCCACTTCCACTAACAAGTCTTTCGTCTGCTTGCTATACCAGTCCATGGTAAAACTCAGACGGTTATCCAAGAAACGGGCATCAATACCGATATTGGTCTGTTCTGAAGTTTCCCATGTCAAATCGGGGTTAGCCAAACGATTCGGGTAAGCTCCGGTTGTACCTCCATTCTTATCCGAGCCAAATGTATAAAGACCATAATCGCCAAACTCGTAACCGGCACGCCAATTTGAATTAGGGATATTGTCATTACCATTCTGTCCCCAACCAGCACGGACTTTCAAGAAACCAAGCCAAGAAGCAGTATTCTTCATAAAAGCCTCGTTTGAAATAACCCAACCAGCAGAGAATGATGGGAAATATCCCCATTGATTGCCTTTCGCAAACTTAGACGAGCCATCGGCACGAATGATAGCAGAAAACATATAAGTTTCCTTAAAGTCATAATTCAAACGTCCAAAATAAGACATCTTAGAACCATAATCCGAGGGATAACCATTTACTGTAGCAGTAGCTTTACGTTCTGTATTATGCAAATAAGCATGTGTAAAGTCACCAAAAGCACTATTATAACCGGTTGCCTCTACTGATTCGCCATAAGTTGGTCTTGATTTAGAATACTCTGTACCAGCCAAAACATCAAAATGATGTAAGTCTGTAATATCAAACCGATAACTCAACGTATTAGTCAAACTCCAGTTCCAACCCAAAGACACGTTATTTATCGTTTGGTCTTTATCACGGCTATCTCCCTGATTATTAATTTGGTAAACGGGAAGATATGAACGCCATGAACTTGACCATTGTTTGTAACTAACCTGACCTTTATAAATAAGATTCTTAAGTGGTTGTACTTCCAGATATGCCGCTGTGTTCAGATTAAAATTCTTATTCTTATTATTCCCAGCCTGATTATATACCATGTGAGCCATCGGATTAGAAGCATATGCAGTATAATCAAGTATACCATTAGCACTCGTTCCAAAATTCTTCAAATCATCATACATGAAGAAATCACCATTTTCATTATATACAGGAATCAGAGGAATAGCACGCAAAGCATTAGAAAGGTCATTCGAATATTGATTACCTAACTGCACACCTTGATTCTGTTTGTGCTGATAATATATATTCTCACCAAACTTTATCACATCCACATCTCCCTTACGATATATCACATGCTCAGAATTAATGCGGAAAGTAAAACGACGATAGTCAGTCTTCACCGGACCACCGAATGCACCATCCTGATACTGATAGCCTATACCTGTCGAAAATTTGGAGAATTCAGAACCACCTGTTACATTCAACGCATGATTAGTAACCACAGCATTTTTATTCCGGAATTCTTTTACCCAATCTGTACCAGGATTGGTACCATTCTGATAAGCAGTCAGCAAATCAGCATCTACGAATTTTGACCAATCATACGGTTGGCCTCCATTATTATAGGCCACTTGATCCATTACCGCCATATATTCTTTGGCATTCAACATATCAGGCATCTTATATATATTTGCCCAACCTATGTTTCCATCATAAGATACAGAAACCTTTCCTACCTTACCCTGCTTCGTAGTAATAAGGATAACACCGTTGGCACCGCTCGAACCGTAAATTGCACAAGATGCAGCATCTTTCAACACGTCAATACGTTCAATATCGGCAGGATTCAAGGCGTTAATATCGCCACCGGCTACACCATCAATAACGTAAACTGGAGCTGTATTTCCGTTAGTACCAGCACCACGAATATTAATTTTAAACCCATCACCCGGCTGACCGGAAACGGCCTGAATATTTACACCCGGAGACTGGCTTTGTAAAGCGCCCAATGCCTGCGTAGTATTTAATTTTGCGATGTCTTCGCCTTTTACCTCAACCGTAGCACCTGTCACCAGTTTCTTCTTCTGTACACCGTAACCCACTACGACTACTTCATCCAACAATTCCGTATCTTCCTTTAGCTGAATCTTGAAACTAGTCTGGTTACCTACCACTATTTCTTGCGGCTGATAACCGATAAAAGACACAACAATCGTTGCTCCCGGCTGAACATTCAATGTGAAATTACCGTCAATGTCGGTAATGACACCATTTGTGGTTCCTTTCTCCAATACATTGGCACCGATGACCGGTCCCATTGCATCTGTTACAGTACCTGTGGTTTTTTTTGCTTGCTGCACAGCATCTATTGCATCGACCGATGCGGCGAAAAGTTGCGGAGTATAAGTCAGGCTGACAGCCGAACAGATACCCACGAGCAGCGCGGTTCTTCTGAAATTTAAATTCATACTTGTATTTTTCTTAGATTAATGAATTGGTATTGCCTGGCGGCATCTACCGTTTAATATAAGGTTAAACTTCTCTTTTTGAGGAAAAATTAAATATACCTTATTCTATAAAGTGGTTGGTATACATATCACTCCTTTCTCATAGGCATTTTTCATTTCATTAGCGGTTAAACATTATATGATTATTATCAAATTTTAATTAGGCTTGACAAAAGTAGACTTTTAGCAGCAAACCTTATAATACTATTTTATCAAATAACGACACTCATTTAACATCCATTACTATTTTTCCTAAAAAGTATAAAGCATGAATTCTATAACCAACAACTAAAAGCTATAAAAGACAGAAAGGGTTGCCCCGATACTAACCAGAGACAACCCTTTCTATTTTATTATTAAAAATTGCTATTCCATAGAAGGAAGCTCTTCACGGGAAACAACAAATTCCTGGCTCATAGCATCCTTCCACCATGCTTCATCAGCATGGACTACCGGGCTACCATCCTCATTTGTCCCGTCATACCACGGCATGAACCAACTCCAACGTGCACCAGATGCCCATTGTTCGGAAATAAGTCCGACCGTACCACATTCACTCAGCGAAACAATCTTGTTTCCATAATTTTCGGCAATGGAAGTATATTCTGAAACACAATCTGCAGTTTCCTTATTATAAACATCACGTCCCACGATGTCTACATATTGATCTCCCGGATACCAATCGGCATCATTGCCCTCGGTAGTCCAAACCCAGATAAGATTATCCAATCCTTCAGTCTTGAAGTAATTGAACATAGCAATCCACAGAGATTTAAAGCTGGCAGCATCCTTACCCCACCAGAACCAGCCACCGGCTGCCTCGTGGAATGGACGCCACAATACCGGAATATCCGCATCTCTCAATAGCTTCAAGTAAGCGGCAGCATTTTTCAAATCTTCGGTAAACACCTTGTTTTCCCAAGTGCCTTCCACTGTGGCATTGGTAGCATCAAACTCCGTATCTGCCTTATAAAAGGCATAATCCTTATTCGGGTCGAGAGCTGTACCGTTATTTTCAAGATAAACAGCAACTGCTGTATAATCATGTCCACCAATGATGAGACCACCTTCTTGCAGGGATTTCAAAACATCTTCGGTAATCACCAACGTATAGTCCCCGGATATGTCAAAATAATCAGTTCCTGAAGCAATCTCGCTCCAACCACTGTTTTTGAACGAACCTTGTGCACCCGCTGCCACATCCTTCACAGCCACGCGTATCACCTGACCCACTTGTGCATCAGCAAAGACAGCTTTTGCAGCATCATCCGTCATCTGTACATTTCCACTCCAATCACCCGGCATTACTGTCTCTCCTTCCCATATTTGGGTAGAAGAAGCTTCGCCTACAGCTTTCTTGGGTACATTCCAATGCCACATGGCAGCTACGATGCCACCTTTGTCAGACCAATCCTTAACAGGAGTAATGTCACCGTAATTAATCCAGTCTGCTCCAGCTACAGATGCCGGCAGATGAACATAGTCGAAACAGTTGATAGCCGGATATTTTCCAGTCCATCCATACACCTTTTCGGACATTTCCGTATTCCAGGCAACATTGGCCATCATAGCTGAAAGTGTCTTCGTCTCGAAGTTATCCAATAGATAATTGTACAGTTTCACAGCTTTGGCCGAACTAGCGGCAACCAGTGCCTTGTCCAAAGCGACAGTAGAGAACTGAACCGATACAGCCGGAGCAGGCATCTGGTTCGGTCCGGTTACTATTCCCTCGGGGATAGAGAGAGAACAAGCCGTCTCTCTCCCGGGAACATTCACTTTTACAGTCAGTATATTGCTTGCGCCAAGTACATCGGCACTTATCAGTTCACCACCGGTAAACTTGATTTCGCTCAGATTGTCTGTTGCAAAGAATATATTCTTGTCATATTTCACCTCAATAGTGATTTCTCCCGTTTTCACTTTGGCTGCTCCACTTTCAGGAGTAGTAGACACCAATACCGGTGTATCCACTGCTGGGATATCATGATCGACATCAGTATCGCAGGAGGCAAAAGTAAAAGCTGCTATCAACGAAAGCATCCATTTTATATTCAGTTTCTTCATCTTAATTATGATTTTATTTCATTCTTAATCAGGGCATCCATAGTCACATTCTTCAAGCCACAATTCATCAATTTACAATCGTTATTTTTGTAAACGTCAAATCACTGCCCTGAATAATGATACCTACATTTGTCTGGTCTTCACAATCTCCTTGTTTAGCTTGAATATTATCAAGTATCTCCTGAGTCAACGTCAACTCCATCACACGGCTCTCGAAACTCCAGCCGTAAATGTCTGTCGGTACCATAGTCGTATCAAACAAAGAGAAAGCTATGCCACTCCAATCGCCATAGTTAAACTGAGCCTGTGCCCAAGTCTGGTCTTTCTGATCAAAATAGACTTTCATGACAGTGCCTGCCGTTACCTTGGCAAAAGATACAGCCGGTACCAACACACGTCCTCCATCACCCCAACTAATATCGAGCGGACCAGCCCAAACTGTTTCTTCATTAGCAACCACAAGAACATCATAAGCAATTTCACCATTTGAAGAAATCAGTTTTAGGCTATAAGTTCCATCCAGCTCAGCCGGTACATTCAACATCAATACCCCTTTAGCTGCATCATTGATATACTGAACAGCAGCCTCATTCAGCAATACATTTGTCAGCTTATCAGCATTAACAATCTCAAGTTCCACAATTCGTCCCCGAACCAATTTGTCAGGCAATGCCGGCAAATAGGCGCATACCGGTTTCTCTATTGTCAAAGACGGTGCTTCCACAGATTCACCATTGGCCATCTTCAAGAGTAAGGCCCCGGTTTCAGCAGTTGTGGGTACAGTCAAGGAAATGGCAGTAGCGGTGGCATCGGATACGGTAACCTCCACATTACCACTGAATACAACAGCCGAAACTACATCCATATTTACTCCTTTGACAGTCAAAGCCTCTCCTGCCGGGACCGTCGCCGCACTATAAGAAATGTTTTCCGGCTTTGCCGTTGCAATAGATACGGCAGTTGCTTTTCCACTATTTGTATTCAATTGCAAATCACCACTAATAGCCGCAGCCGGCATCAAGACCTTTATTTCAGTCGAGTTTTGTGATTCCAATCCTACTGCTTCTTCTACACCAGGGAACGTTACATCAGTCACCAAATCCATATTGGTACCTTTCAAGGTAATCATATCTCCACCACGCAAGTTTACAGCAGGAACAGCCACTACGTTCGAAGGCGTAGCTACTACAACAGTAGCGACCACAACTTTTACATCCGAAGCAGGAAGTACCGTAACTTCTCCGTCCGAGACATTATCCGGCAATGTAAAAGTAAGTTCATCTCCTTCGGAAGAGGCAGTCATCGTAAATTCAACTTCATCCCCATTCGGCATCTGCACTTTCTTCACCAAATCAAAGTTTTCACCAGAAACTCGAATGACATCCCCCGGCTTCTTATCTACCAGGTCGAGTGGAGCCTCTACCGATGGCAAAGTAACCTCCAGTTCCCCTTCAGAATAAATCCAATTGGGGATTTCAGCTCCATCAGACAAGATGAACTTACCGGTCTGAGCAGAATCAGGAACAATAACTTTAATCTCCTGACGGCTTTGACTGACAAACTCATCAGCAGGCACTGTTACCTCGTCAGCAAATATCACTTCTTTAATCAAATTCAAATATTCACCAGTAATGGTCAATTCACTACCAGGCTTTACTTCTGCCGGTGCAAAAGCCTCCAAAGCAATCGGCTCCGTAAATGTCAACTCGGTTTTTGTTGTAATATCCCCTTTCGGAGTCTTCAAGACAACCAACCCCGGCTGGGCTGTCTGAGGTACAGTGACACGGATTTCCGTATCACTGACTACTTCGATGTCTGTTATATCGTCGCAACCGGGAATAGCGACCGCAGTCACCTTATCCATGCCACTGCCTAGGAAACGGAGTACACCGCCGCGGGATACGGGACTCGGTCCGAATACATTCAGACTGATTCCCCCTTTATATTGGTTGGTATCTTCATCATCCCCATTGTCGCAGGCCGTAAACGTCAAGCAACTGAAGAGCATCAGGCACATCATCCACAGTGCCGGAAATTTATATGTTTTATTCATATCAGTATTCTATTTAAAAGGTTATTCAATAGGTACCACACGGATGTTGTCAATCATAATCACCGGATTGCAATCCTTACCTTCCACACCACCTGCCCAGACAAAGAATGTCAATCCGGTCAGCATAGTCTTGTCAAAAGTTCTATCACACTTATTACCTTCATGCGTCTTGTTGAACTCGGACAGATTCATGGAAACGGTTGTCCATTTACCACCCGTATCATACGAACCCGTATTCTTCCAAGGCAACCACAAACCACGCGGCACATTCGTATCACTAAAATAAGCATTAGTTCCCGTCGCATAAGTCACCACATCATTACCCGTAAACATCACTTGTAGAGCGCAAGACTGCCACGGATTGGAAGAAGGAATATTCACCTCGAATTTCAGTTGCAAGCCATTGACGCCATACTCCTCGAGCAGTTCTGCAAACTCAGGACGTGCAGAAAGTTCGGGATAACCGGCAGACGGTTCCGGCCAATAGTTGAACGAGAACTCATCTTCTGCCCAAGTAGCTCCGATAGCACCGTCAAGTGCTCCGGTGAGACAGATATAAGCACCGTCAATACTGTTTTCATCGGCTTCTCTCAACACCTTGCTACCATCGCGCCAACCGTGGGCAATAGCCATACCGCCATGAGAACCGTCCCAGTCAAAGAGAATGTTACGTGTATCATAATAGCGGAACTTGGAACGTCCGGTACCATAAATGGACTTCACGTTGATATAGCCTGCAGGAGCATTGTCCGGAAGAATAAAGCTGACCGCAGTCTTGGTTATGTTCGTAATATTAGTCACTTCCACATTACCGGCCATCGTAATGGTCAGCGGCACATTCGGGTCATCAATGAAATAGTCACCAATCAGTGTCACCTCACTACCCGGCTTTGCAAACTCACAAGAAATGGAGTTCACGGTAGGAGCCGGAACCAACACCTTGAAATCATAATCTATGGTATCCTTTGCTTTGGTCACCATATAAATCTTATCAGTCACTACCGAAGGAATCTCTTTCGGAACATCTACCATAAGTGTATGGTCAGTGATGTAACTGGTATTAAGTATCGCCTTCTGGTCATTGAAATAGAGCTCGTAAACACTCCGCAGATTTTCACCGACCAGACAAATCGTATTCGCCATATAAGCCCCCGTCAGCAAAGAGTCTGCCGCTGCCGGATCAGGGACACGAACATATTTCAAGGTAGGCTTTCCCCCTGCCACTTCATATTTATCCGGTTCATCCTCACAAGCCGCCATGGAAAAGCCTGCTACAACAACAGCTGCCGCGAAGAACCAATTCGTATATCTATTATTTTTCATCTTTTCAAGCATTAAATTAATAACTGAATTCAGAACGTACATCTACGTGTACCGGGTCTTTCATCAAATTAGGATTGAACACCACGTCTTCTGTCGGGAACGGCAATGTAAAGCTGGAGACTGTCACATTCGGCGCCTTTGCATCCGGATTGTAACGGGTCTCGTCCGGATTCACCGTCCAACTGCCGTTTTCATAATAAGCCTTATAAGTAGTACCCAGACTATAATAAACATCACGGCGCTGTGCCTTCAGCTCATTGATAGCACGCTGGGAATCATAATATGCCAAACGTACATAATCATACCAACGGTCGCCTTCGCAAGCCAGTTCCAGCCGGCGTTCCTTCCAGACGTCCTCCCAAGTAATGGAGGTTTTCGGAGTAACTCCCGGAATGGCACGGCCACGTACTGCATTGAAAGCATCCAGTGCACTCTGGTCTGTAGTAGAGGTAGCCAGTCCCATTTTCGCCTCGGCATATACCAGATAGATATCGGACAGGCGCAGGATATGGGTTGCCAGGCCGCTGTACATATTACCAGCCGATACGCCCAAGCCCAATACATGGTCATTATTGTTACCATAGAGATGCTTCACGTGATTGGCACCGGTAGGAGACTGGTAATCGCCATTAGGTCCTCCCTTCCCATATTCGGCATCATAAATAACCCGCAGATAATCAAATCCGCCCTTGTCCTGCCAGAAATAATCGTATACATCACCTGCCATCATCATAGTAGCCTTACGACGGGTATCCGTATCCGAACGCGTCTCAGGACTTTCCAAAGCGGAAATTCCAAATGCATCCTGCAAATCAACCGACGGACCTGCATAGCCGCCCCAGCAATCACCAAATTCATCGAATCCCACCATTGCCAAGTCCGACTGCAACGTATTCTGCTGTGTCCAGGGGTCACGTCCTGCCGACCAGTGCCAGGAGAAGAGACACTCTTCATTCTTGTTGTTTGCCAAACGGAAAACATCGGAATAGTTAGCCAGCAAGTTACGGCCGGAATTATTAATTACATCCTTGGAATATTCTGCCGCTTTCGCCAAATCATCCGCATTGCGGGTACCGGAAAGGCCACTCTTAGTTAGATACACCTTAGCCAAAAGACCTTCGGCACAATAGCGGTCAATACGTCCCGTTTCACCTCTGGCCGGAAGCAACTCCATAGCTTTCTCCAGAGTCATAATGATATATTCGTACACATCTGCTGCCTCCACTTTGAATTTGGAGTTATAATTACCGGAATTCAATTCGTCCGTATTATCATGGATAATGGGTACTGCGCCAAAACTACGTACCAAATAGAAGTAAGCCATGGCTTTCCATGCCAGACACTCGCCCATACACTGATTTTTCACTGCTTCTGACGCATTTGCCGTCTTCAAACGAGTATATACAGTATTGGCATGGCCAATCACTGCCCATAGAGAATAGGACATGTTCACAAGGTTTTCATCCGTACCATTCACCGTAAAATTCAAGTAAGGGCTGTTTCCCTCGTATACGTTTCCGGACAAGATTTCACCGACTTTAATAAAACCGCGCTGAAAGTCATACCAAGGTGAGTTATAAAGATAATTAACCCCCTGCACACATTGTTCGTCATTCTGATAGAAGTTCGATTCGTTATAATTGTCTTCGGTAGGACGGTTCAGGAAATCCTCGCATGAAACTGTTCCCATACCGAGTACAGCTGCAAACGCCCAATATTTAATATATCTGATTTTCATGTTTTCTTCAATTTAAAGTGTTAGAATGAAACATTCAAGCCGAATGAATAAACTGTAGGAGACGGATAACGTCCGTTGTCCAAACCATAGACATTGACGCTTGAAGTGCTGGCACCAATTTCAGGGTCATAGCCGTCATAACCGGTAATGGTCAGCAGGTTCTGGATATTGGCATAGATACGCAAGTTGCTCAGTCCCAGTTTATCAATCGTCTTTTTCGGGAAAGTATATCCCAAAGAGATGTTCTTCAGACGGATATAAGAACCATCTTCAATATAACGGTCACTGATACGGTCGTTGTCATTCGGGTCATTGATAGTGGCGCGTGGAATGGAAGCTCCCGGGTTTGCCACCATGACGTTAGACACATCATTATACCACATCGTTCCATCTTCGTAGACCTTGTTCGGATTGATAGGAACAAGCTGTGCACGTCCGTTTACAGCATTCAGCTGGTTAGTCCAGGGAGAGTTCATATGTGTCAGCTTCATGGAAAGGTAGTTGTACACCTTGTTGCCATAGGAACCGTTGATGAAAACGGACAAGTCGAAGTTCTTGTAACGGAAAGTATTGGTCCAGCCAAAAGTAAACTTAGGCATCGGAGAACCGATATTGGTCTTGTCATAGTCGTCAATAACGCCATCGGGCACATCGTCAGGACCACTGATATCCTTATATTTCACATCACCCACCCATACGGTATTGGTACGGTCGAATACACCGTTTGCCGGGTACTTGGCAGGTTTCGGAGAAGTCTGAAGGTCCTCCAGGTCCTTGTAAACACCATCACAAACAAATCCATAGAAGTTATAAAGTGATTCGCCTACACTGGATACACTGACTACATCGGTCCACTGTCCGTAACCCACAATCTGCGCATTGGCTGTACCAGCCAATCCTTTCAGTTTGTTCTTGTTGAAAGAAATCTGGAAGTCAGAATCCCATTCAAACTTACCCGTAATAGGATGTGTGTTCAGAGAGATTTCAAAACCGGTATTCTCTATGTCACCATAGTTACCTTTCGGAGCAGCCAATGCAGAAGAGGCATTACCGGAAGTACCCATATAAGAAGGCAACTGCAACGGCATCAACATATCACTGGAAGTTTTCTTGTACCACTCTACCGTCAGGTTGATACGGTCGTGCAGGAATCCCAAATCCACACCGACGTTCCATTGCTCCTGGGACTCCCATTTGATGGAAGTATTCGGTATATTGGAGGGGCGATACCCCATACCCAGACCGGAAGGCATACGACTCATGGATGTACCCCAAGCATAACCACCGATGTTGGCATTACCAGTTTGTCCCCATCCCAGACGCAACTTACCGTTACTGATGACCTTCTTCAACGGTTCAAAGAACGTTTCGTTGGAAAAGCGCCAGGAAGTAGCCAATGAATGGAAGCCTGCCCAACGGTTCTCGGGACCGAAGTTTGAAGAGCCGTCATAACGATAGGTCTAAGCACCCAAATAACGGTCGGCATAGTTATAAGTCAGACGTGTAAAGAAAGATGCCATAGACGAGCTTCCAAAACCTGCATTGATAGTCGGGGTTCCCGTACCCAAGGCAGGATTGTGCACTTCATCCGAAGGCAGACCGCTATTGAACACACTCGTGAAGTCATAGCTGGACTCCCAGCACTCCTGGCCCACCATGGCTGTATAATGATGCTTGTCGCCTATGTTTCCGGAATAGGTCACATAGTTCTTCAATTGCCAGAATGTACTGCTGTTCTTCTGGATATTGCTTTCATTACTGGAACGTACCCATCCACCCAAATCAACCATCGGCTTGTAGCGCTCACCTTTGCTGGAACTGATGTCATAACCCAATTCGGCATGCCATACCAGATTTTTAATCGGAGTAACCTCAAAGAAAATATTACCCGTCAGTTTCTGACGGTCCAGCAGAATGTCATCCATCATGGCAAGGGCAATCGGGTTAGGATTCGTGTAGCCTTCGCGAACAACGGTGGCATAGCTGCCATCCAGATTATAGATAGGTATATCAGGAAGAGTGGTCAACGAGTAGTTAATCAAACCTTCATCACTGTCTGCCAGTTTCAGGTCATCACCCGTTGCTGTATAGGTGGCGGTCAAACCGAGTTTCAACCACTTCTTCAGTTGGGCATCCAAGTTGGCACGGAAGCTGTAACGGTTAAAGTTTGAACCGATGATGGTACCGTCCTGATCCATATAGGAAGCTGATACGTAGTATTGTATCTTCTCTGTACCACCTTGTGCCGAAATCTGGTGCTGATGCTGCAAAGCAGTCTGGAAGATGGCGTCCTGCCAGTTTGTACCTACTCCCAGCAGAGAAGGATCGGCATAATAATTACTAGGGTCCGAGATTTCACCCATGTTTGCCAAATCATTATAATAAGTGGCATACTCACGCAGATTCATCATATCCAGACGCTTTGTCTGGCGTTGAACGGCAAACATACCGTCATAAGTAAACTTAGCCTCACCCGCCTTACCACGTTTGGTCGTAATCAAAACCACACCATTGGAACCTTGCGCACCGTAAATGGCGGTTGCCGAAGCATCTTTCAGAATTTCCATACTGACGATATCAGCAGGGTTGATGGTGGAAAGCGGAGAAATGGTGGAAACCGAGCCATTACCCAGTGCATCGCCCAAACCATAAGATGAACCGCTTTGTCCCTGACTCTGTACAATCACACCGTCAATTACATACAACGGCTCGGCATTAGCATTGATAGTGGCCTGACCACGTACGCGGATAGAGGAGGAAGAATCCGGAGCACCGGAAGTGCTGACTGCCGTCACACCGGCAGCACGCCCTTGAAGGGACTGGTCGAGATTGGTGATAATAGAACCCTTAATCTTGTCTTCACTCATGGAAACGGAAGCACCGGAAAGGTCGCTTTTCTTCATCGTACCGTACCCCACAACCACCACTTCGTCCAACATCTCGGAGTCTTCCTTCAGCGTGATGTTCACTGTTGTCTGGTTCGTTATCTTTATTTCCTGGCTGACATAGCCTATAAAGGAGACTACAATGGTAGCTCCCGGTTTCACATTCAAGGTAAAGTTACCGTCAATGTCGGTAATTACACCATTCGTTGTACCTTTTTCCAATACATTGGCACCGATAATAGGGCCCATAGCATCACTGACGACACCCGTAATTTTCTTTGTTTGCTGCACTGCCTCAACGGTATCCGTCGATGATACTGCGAAAAGCTGAGGAGCATAACCCAGACTGAACACCGAGCATATCCCCGCAAGCAGCGCTGTCTTTCTAAAATTCAAATTCATACTGTATTTCTTAGATTTAAAACAAACACAAAACCTCCCAAAAGAAGATTTTTTTAGTTAACAAAAATGAGACTGAGTCAAAAAGCCCTGATATACTATCACAGCCTTGACATTTAGGTTTACTTCCAAACAGTCCATGTCTTCATAGTTCCGTTTTTCCTTTTTTCCCATAGGCACAATTCTTTTTTTCTTAAATTATTAATGGTTAAATCATATTGCTTTTTCCCGAAAGGGTCATTTCTTCAGTTCGTCCCGTACCATTCTTCCCCATTCCTTCATATCTGCATCTTTCCAGTTTCCCTCGGAAGAAGCCGACGGATAGAACATGGAGCAAGTCTCATCCTTGTCAGACAAAGACCAGGCCACCCAGCTGATGGAATGCTGCTGCATCCAGTCCAGCCAATTCCCCCACTCTTCTTTACTGATGGGGCCGTCCCCACTTGCCTCCATACCGGCGCATTCGGAAACGAAAATCGGCAAGCCCTTGCCCAGAGCATAGTCGGCGCGGTCGCGCAGCCACTGTCCGTGGGTGTTGGCATAAAAGTGGAGTGTATACATTATATTGCTATATCCGGTAATAGGATCGTCCGCTGCCAAATGGATGTCCTGGTCCCAATGCGGACAACCAACGAGGATAACGGCATCCGGTTCTATGGCACGAATCGTCTTGATAACCTCCACAGAGTATGACTTCACCTGCTCCCAACTGTCTTCCACCGGTTCGTTGAAAACCTCATAGATGACATTAGGAACCCCTTTGTAACGGGTAGCCATTTGGGTGAAGAACTCCTTTGCTTCTTCCTGCCGCAGATTGTGGCTATGCCAGTCGATGATGACGTAAACGCCGTTCTCGATAGCAGCATCCACCACTTTCGTAACACACTCAATACCGAACTCGGGCTTGTTCACATAGCAGGCGCTATCCAAATCCACTCCCATAGAGGCCCGAAGCACTTGTGCGCCCCAGTCATTGACCAGATAAGCAACCGAAGAGGCATTGTAGAAACGGGGCCAGAACTGATGCCAGCCATAGCTGACACCGTGCAATACCACCGTGTCTCCTTCGGTATTCATCAACTGCGTACCATTGACCACCAATGCCGGTAGCGTTTCCTTTACATTTTCATTCTTCGACGGGTTTGTTCCACAACCAATGGTCATACCTAGGCAACAAACCGCCAACATAACTTTCCATATGCTTTTCATATCATACTTAGTATTTAGAGTAATAATCTTTCTTATATAACGGTACAAACGCTTTGTACACGCTTACATTCTAATTTTCAGGCAGGGATTACACGGAAAAGCACGGATAGGTTCAATTTTGCAGCTTCCGGTTTTCCGCTTTAATTATTTCAATAGTGCTGTCTGTGGCAAAGACAGAGTTCAGTCCTTGTTGTTCTTGAGCCGGGTCACCGGTATAGTCATCCCCCTTTTCCCAGAATACATGGTCGGGATTTTGTCCGGCAAAACCACCCCATGCCCAGAAGTTGCATCCGGCAAAGAGTCCGCCGCTCTCACGGTCCTGGCGGATAAGGTCGAATACATAACGGTAATATTCATCGCGGGCAGTGGTCGGTGCCTCTTTGGAAAAGCTGAAACCGTCACGGGGAAAACCGAACTCCTCCAAAACAATCGGCTTGCTGTACTTCCGGGCAATGACCATGTGGTCATCTATATACTTCTTAGTATTTTCCTTGGCACGCGGAAGAAGTTCCTTCAGGCTGTCCGCCTTCACCCAACTCCAGTTGTAAGGCCAGATGTGGATATTCAGATAATTGATGTTGGGGTCGGCATGAATCTTCTCGAAAAGATTCATATCCATTTCGCATCCCCACGAGCCCTCACTGCCGGAAGACACCATGTGGTTCGGGTCAAGTGACTTGATTTGTGCAGCCACATCGGCCATCCAGCGGGCAAACGGTTCCTTGTTCTCGTCAGAGAAAGCGCGAGGCTCGTTACCAATCTGCCAGGACATAATAGTGGGGTCATCCACATATTTTATCTGATTATACCTATTGGTGCGTGAAACAATATAATTGACATGATTGGCAAACAAGGCCTTCGCGCTGTCCGATTGGGGGAACTGCTTGACATACTCCATATAGGCGGGCCATCCGTCTACGGCAGGTACCACGGCATCACCGTGTCCGGACCATTGCAGGTAAACGGAATAGCCACCGCTCCATTCCCAGGAATTGTTCAAATAGAGGACAGCTGTCATATCACGTTCACGCAGTTCATTCATAAAATAATCCAATCCGGCTAAAATAGTATCATTATAGACGCCCGGTGCCACTTGTAAAGAGGGCTCTACCCGCGTCTTTATGCCATTTTCACCGTCAGCACCCACCAATACGCGCAGGTTGTTGATGCCAATACTTTTCAGAAAGTCCAGCTCCTTATGCAACCGTTCACGATTGCCGCCTGCACATTCGGAACCAAGAATGGCACCGTACCAGAAATTGGTACCTACAAAATAATAGGGTTTTCCGTCGCGAACGAACTGTCCATCGGCATTGACCTTAATAAACGAATGCTCCGCAGGCTTAGGGGCACATGCTCCCAAAAGGAATAAAAGTACTGTCAGTAAAAGGAATAGTTTCTTCATATTATCAGTTTTTAAGCGATACACAAAGATACGCGGATCATATCATAAAAAATGATACTATATTATCAGATTAATATGCCAATGTGATTAATCACATTGGCACATTAAGTTGTCTCCGTATCCAGTCCAGCCATTCATCCCACTGTTCCTGATACCAATAATGCCCGGTTTCCAGATAAGGATGCAATTCCTTCGGAGAAGCAATCACATTGTAGGCTGCATACATGGAAGTGGGAGGACAGACCTCATCGTTATACCCCCAACTGAACCAACCGGGCACATTCAGCAGGCGGGCAAAGTTTGCCGTATCATAATAGCGCACCGTTTCAAGCTGCTTTTCATCGGGAGCACCGTAATAATAGAAATAAGGGGGCCAGCCGCAAGCACGCTTCTTGAAGAATGCTTCGTGGTCGCATAAGGCAGGATGAACAGCCGCCAGAAAAGTAACGCGTGAATCAAGAGCCGCCGTAATCACAGACAAGGCACCGCCCTGGCTGGAGCCCGTAACGCCCAGCGCTTTCCCGTTGTACTGCGGCAGCGAACAGATAAAATCCACAGCACGCAAAGCGCCTACCACCACACGGTTATAGTAAGAAGCATCCCGGCTGTCG
>OGLX01000906.1_pt1 | contig 17204 bp, 20 predicted proteins | sample 1572821 | NCBI WGS metagenome assembly OGLX01 (sample SAMEA2581908, study PRJEB24529) | metagenome | biome: Human gut stool | place: China | collected 2011 | reverse complement strand
AATAGCTCAGTTGGATCGCAAAACGCGCAATAGTGGTCAAATCAGGTTTCAATTCTCCTAACTTTCCGCATACAAAAAACGTCTCAAGCGATATACTTGAGACGTTTTTTGGTACGCCCGACTGGATTCGAACCAGCGGCCTTTAGAGTCGGAGTTCTCAGGCCGTCAAGCCGCAAAGCCTTGCGGCGCAATGGTTTGGTGGGTGTTGCACAAATTTGCGGCATTTTATGAGAAAACTTCAGAAGCCATGCGCCACAAGGCTTCTGAGGTTTTTCGCAGTAGTAGTCAAATAGTAGTCTGGATAAAATGCGGGTTCAGCAGCCCAGTTCAGCTGAATATCTTCACCCTCTATCCCTGGATCAGATCAGCGGCATCGCATCCAAGTACTTTGGCAAGGTCAAGCACAATACCGGCCTGCGCTTTTGCAAGTTCGTACTGCTTCTGTTCGTAGAGCTGGATCATTCGCAAGGAGACTCCGGATGCTTCACTGAGCTGCTGCTGTGTCAGCCCTCTCGCCTTCCGTGTAAGCTGTAGCTTAGACTTACGGCTACCCTTGTTCCTTTGAATGATCTCATCTGCACTCTCCACGAATTTGCTTACATCCGCTTCGTGCAGGATATATAGAGACATCACTACCGATAGTGTCAATCCGTATTCTACCATATCGCTGAAGCGTCGGTTTGTTTCCCACTGGTAATAGGCAAGGATCCATCCGGCCCAGTACTCTCTCCCCTTTGAGGATAGATGGGGCTGATGATGACGCTCACTCTGCATATTCACGGCAGCAAGCACAGCGTCTGCCAGTTCGACCCCCGACATTCCTGCAACATACTTCGGATTTCCATTCTCGAATTTTGAGGCAATTCCGGAGGAAATGAACCAGCCAAAGAAGTCATCCGGTGCATAGCCGAGTGTACACACGGCGTACTCGACCATATCTCCGAGATTGGCCATCGCATCATCCAAGTATAATTCGTTGTAGGCGTTCATCTTCATTCCCCCATTCTTCCCGAATGATGTCCAGCACATATTTTTCAGACAAAACCGTTTCACGATCCTTCTCTTTTGCAAAATCCTCGCGCGCTTTACTGTCTCGTGCCAGCTTCTTCGGATAATACATATCACACGGTGCAGGAATGGCTTCCTCAAATGTAAATCGAGCAAACGCTTTTCCCGATATCGCAACGATCTGTTCGCCCAGCTTCCCAAGTAACATCGCTTTTTCAAGCTGTTGGAGAGAAATCGTATTATTCAGAAACGCACTTGCGAATGAGAAATAAGAATCGTCCGCCCGATATCCTTTGATGACATCATACTGCTTATACTCTACCGCAAAATGCTCGTCAATATACTGCTTGGCTTGCCTTGCGACTGCCCCGCCAATACGGAACTTCCGATTATTCAGCAGCACATAAAGCCAATTGAGAATATGATAATTACCTCCTGTAAGCGAGAGGATAGACAGGCCGTTTAAATCAAAGGCATATCGATTTGCAAAGCCATCCGCTTCAGCGGAACAAGCCCACTCCTTTGCAAGCTCCACACTCTCAGTACAGTAGAACCCCAGTCCGTAATCGTTGTTTGGGTTTCCTTTGCCAATAACAGGCTGTTGGATAATTTGACTGGAACCATGATAAACGCAGATTATTTTATTCATAGCTGTGCCTCTTTCACGAGCCTATCGCTCCACTGATAGCTTTAACTTGAATTGATTATATCGCTATGGCGATAGTTTGTCAACAAGAAAACTTGTGGTGTTTCTCTGTCTGCAACGATATCTGTTGTTTCGACGTAAACATCGCTTGACAAGGGCACACAGAGAAAAACAACTGAAAATGAGCTGCCAAGCCTTACACAATGCACCGCCTAACAGGACATAGGCGGTGTTTTTGTATGCGGACAGCATTTTCTCTGTGTGCCGATATGGGCCAGCCGTGTGGCATGGCCTAAATTCTTGTCAAGGAGGTTATTCGTGTCATGGCAGAAGAAAACAAGCATCCCCCTACCACGGAGGAACAGACCCCGCCTGAAATGCCGGGAAAGGCCCCAAAAATGGAGCAGGCCGAAATCCCTGATGTGGGCGGCGGCCCTGCTCCGTCCGCAAAGGTGATTGACCTTTCCGCTGTGCGTTCCACGCCGGAAAAGGATGCTCCGACGGACATCCCCAAGGAGCCGGAAGCCCAGCCTGTTTCCGTCACCGAGTACAGCAAGCAGGAATGGAAAAAGCCCATGCCGGAGCCAGAGAAGCCCAAGCCCAAACGGGGCCGCCCTGCAAAAGCCGAAAAAGCTACGCCCACCGAGCCGGGGGCCAAGAAAGAGGTAAAAGCGGAAAAGCCCCGCCGAGGCCGCCCGCCCAAGACGGAAAAGGCGTCCCCGGAGCAGGCCAAGCCGCCCAAGGCTGGCAAGACCCATGCGGCCCCCGAGGAAAAGGCAGCGCCCCCGGCCCCGGAAGTACCGCCTACGCCCCGTGACGCTACCCGCGCCGAGAAAGAGGAAATCGTCTATCTTGACCTTTCCGACCTGCACCCGTTCAAGGATCATCCTTTCGGTGTCCGTGACGATGCGGAAATGAAATCTCTGGTGGAAAGCGTCCGTAACGGCGGCGTCAACCAGCCTGCGCTGGTGCGTCCCCGTGAGGGTGGCGGCTATGAGATCATCGCGGGCCACCGTCGCCAGATGGCCAGCCAGCTTGCCGGGTATCGCAATATGCCCTGTATCGTCCGCAATATGACGGATGACGAGGCCATTCTCGCTATGACGGATGACAACCTCCGTCAGCGCGAAACGATTTTGCCCAGCGAAAAGGCTATGTCCCTGAAAATGCAGTATGAGGCCATCAAGCATCAGGGAGCGCGTGGTGACAGCGCCGAGGCTGGAAAGCTCTCTCTTGAAAGCGTGGGCCAGCGCAACGGCATGAGCGTGAAAACCGTACAGCGGTATATCTGGCTCAATGATCTTGTGCCGGAATTGAAGCAGACGATGGATGACGGAAAGCTGTCTTTTACCCCGGCTGTGGAAATTTCCCGTGTGCGGCCCAAGCACCAGAAGTATATCGCCGTGTCCATTGAGGGCCAGCAGGCTTCGCCCTCCAAGGGTCAGGCAAAGCGGCTCCGCGAGCTGGACAAGGAAAACAAGCTCTCCCCGGATGTGATCGACGGTATTTTGTGTGAAGAAAAGAAAAAGGAGGATCGTGACGTGATCATTACTGGCGCTGAACTGGAAAAGTTTTTTGGCAAGGAGGCCACGCCCCGGCAGATGAAAGACCAGATCATGACGCTGCTGGAGGACTGGAAAGAGCGGCAGCCGCCCGAGCTTGCCAAGCCCGATAAGAAAATGGATATGGAAAAGTAACGACCTCTGGCCACCATGACCAGAGGCTTTTTGCTGCCCCGATAGGACAGGCTCTTTGGGTTATATCCCCCGTCGCCGCCCGTAATCGAGCACAGGCGGGAGTGGGCTGTCAAGGGGGCTTCGCCCCGCCGTGTGCGGCGGCCTTGCCCTTGACCGCCTGCCCCGGCTGTGCTTTTTCTCCGGCAAGCGGCGGGGGTATATCCTCCAGAGCCGACCCCTTTTCCAAGATTGGAAAAGGGCGGGGGAAAAAGGTTGACCCACTACATTATAAAAATGGAGGTTTTCAAAATGAAACGACCCCTTGCGTATATCACCGCCGCGTGGAGCGGCGATCCCTGCGAGGCGACGGAGCAGGCCGCCAAGTATTGCCGCGCTGTCTATGAGGCGGGCTTTTCGCCCATCTGCCCCACGCTCTATCAGCCGCTTTTCCTGAACGACGCCGTTCCCGAGGAGCATAAAAGCGGCATCGACATGGGCCGTGACCTGCTCCGCCGCTCTCATGTGCTGGTGGTGTGCGGTCATACCGTCACCGAAGCCATGAAGAACGACATCGCCGTTGCCCAGCGGCTGGGGATCACCGCCACTACCCTTGAGGGCATTTTGACCGTCAAGGGACAGGGGCGCAGATAAGATGACGGCGCTCCGGCTGGGGAGCCTGTTTGACGGGATCGGCGTGTTCCCGCTGGCGGCGGTGCGCTGCGGCATCGTGCCCGCATGGGCCAGCGAGATAGAAAAAGCGCCTATTTCCATCACGAAACGCCACTTTCCCGGTATGGCGCATTTAGGAGATGTGACAAAGCTGAACGGCGGCGACATTCCGCCTGTCCACATCATCACCTTTGGCTCACCCTGCCAGAACCTCTCACAGATCGGCAACAGGGCCGGCCTTGCCGGGGAAAAATCCAGTCTGTTCTTTCATGCGATCCGTATTATCCGTGAAATGAGGGAGGCGACAAATGGTATATTTCCAGCAATCGCTGTTTGGGAGAACGTCATGGGAGCGTTTTTTTCAAATGACCGGATGGACTTTAGAGCTGTGCTCTCAGCGTTCACAGCCGCCGACATTTCAATGCCTGCTTCTGGAAGATGGGCAGGAGCCGGAATGGTGCGAGGGCATACGCCCGATCTCGCATGGCGGCTCATGGATGCCCAGCATTGGGCAAGCCCCCGATTGGCACGACGGCAGCGCGTCTTTGTTGTGGCAGACTTTGGAGGACAATGTTCCCACGAAATACTTTTTAAGCCCCGCGCAGTGCAGTCAATTTCTGCGTCTGGCGGAGATTGCTGGCTGTCCGCCGCCTGCGGAGATCGAGGCTCTTTTATTGAAGCAGGGCGGCGTGTACCGATCACCAGACCCTTTCAATGCTACCGTATGCGGGCATCGGCAAAGGAGCGGACAACGGAGGCGTTCCGAAACAGCTTCGGATTGCCAACTGACCCTTTTCCCACTCTGTTAGCCAGCGCGGTAAGTCCCTTTGCCTTTTGGTATGAGGACGATCCTGCCGGGGGCTGTGTCCGCTTTCCCACGGAAAGAGAATGTGAACGGCTCATGGGGCTGCCGGAGGGCTGGACAAAGTGCGGCGCGGATGGTGAGGAAATCCTGTCCGCCCACCGTTACCGGGCGCTGGGAAATGCTATCGCGCTGCCCTGCGCCGAGTACATTGTGCGCGGCATATACGATGTTCTGACAAGGAGGTGCTGAAAATGTCATCCCTGTTTGAAGCCTACATTACCAACCTCGGCAAATACAACGAGGGGCGGCTTGTGGGCGAAACGCTGAAATTCCCGGCCACCACGGAGGAGGTGCAGGCCCTTTTGAAGCGCATCGGCGTGGATGGGGTACGGTATGAGGAAATCTTTATTACCTCATTTGACGGTGATGTGATGGGCCTGTATGACCATTTGGGCGAGTATGAAAGCATTGACGAGTTGAACCATCTGGCCCATGTGCTGTCTGACCTCGACCAGAGCGATATTGAAAAGTTTGAAGCCGTCATTGACAGCGGCGAATACACAGGCAGCGTCCATGACCTGATCAATCTCGCGCAAAATCTGGATTGCTATGACTTCTACCCCGGCATTGACAGCGAGGAGGCGCTGGGCCGGGTCTACATCGAGGAAATGGAAATGCTGGATGTGCCGGATAATGTGCTGCCCTACTTCGACTTTGAAGCCTACGGGCGGGATGCACGGATCAATGACGGCGGCCATTTCGCCCCCGGCGGCTATGTGTTCAATAATGGCGGCAGCTTTGTGGAGCGGTATCACGGGATGGAGGATATTCCCCCGGAGCACCGTATCTTCGCCTATCCCAAGCTGAATATCCGGGAGCAGATGGCGGCGTATCAGGAGGTCATAGACCGTTCGGCGCTGAACGAGGAAAAGCTGCGGCTTCCCACCAGCCGCGAGGACAGATAGGCCGCTTCTGGTCACGGTGGCCAGAGGGCAAAGGAGGTGTAAGCTATCGTCGGAGATGAAGTGTCCCGGCAAACCATCGCTGTCAGCGTCAAGGCGTCCAAGCTGACCGCCCGTGCGCTGGCCTATGTGGTGGCAGCCGTGGGCCGGAAGATCGCCAAGGAGCACCGCAAGGCGCAGACACCCCACGGCAAACAGAGTGTGCGAAAGCTCATGGGCCACGGTGGGGACACCAACGCCATTGAAGTGGACACGCCTAAGCTGTTTGACAAGGTGGCCCGGAAATGGGGCGTGGACTATGCCATCCGCCGTGTGGGGGATGAAAAATATCTGCTTCTGTTCAAGGCACGGCAGGCCGACGCCATCACAGGCTGCTTTGCCGAGTATTCCCGGTTGGAACTAAAACGGGCCAAGTCCCAGCAGACGCCGATCCGGGAGCAACTCCGGCAGGCGGAGGAACAGGTGAAAAAGCAGCCCCAGCGGGAACTGACAAAGGAGGCGGCGCATGGTGACAGATAAAATCAGGAAGTATGTTCTTCCGAATATCCCGTACCTGTTCATCTGCTGGTTTTGCCTGAAAATCGGCACGGCGTACCGTCTGGCCGCTGGTGCGGACTTCGGGGAAAAGCTGCTGGGGCTGGGCCAGACCATCGGCACGGCCTTTGCCAGCTTTGCCCCCGGCCTTGCCCCGTTGGATTGGTTTGTCGGCATTGTGGGCGCAGTCGGCTTCCGGTTGCTGATCTACTGCAAGGCGAAAAAAGCAAAGAAATTTCGCCGCGATGCCGAGTACGGCACAGCCCGCTGGGGCAACGAAAAAGACATCAAGCCTTTTGTCGATCCCAAGTTTGAAAACAATATGCTGCTGACCGCCACAGAACGGCTTACCATGAATACCCGCCCCAAAAATCCCGCCAACGCCCGCAATCTCAATTTCTGCGGGATCGGTTCGTCCGGCTCCGGCAAGACCCGCTTTTGGCTCACGCCGCAGCTTTTGCAGGCCCATTCTTCCTATGTGGTGGTAGACCCCAAGGGCGGTGTGCTGGGGCAGGTCGGGGTCTTTCTCCAGCGCCGAGGCTATCAGATCAAGGTGTTCAACAGCATAGATTTTTCCAAGTCCATGCACTACAACCCTTTGTCGTATATCCGCAACGAGGCCGACATCCTGAAATTCGTGAACGCCCTGATCACCAACACCAAGGGCGAGGGTAAGGAGGGCGATCCGTTCTGGACAAAGGCGGAAACGCTTTTGTACTGCGCTCTGCTGGGCTACATCATTTTTGAGGGAGCCGAGGAGGATCGCAACATGAATACGCTGGTGGACATGATCTCCGGCATGGAGGTCAAGGAGGATGACGAAAACTATAAAAACGCCGTGGATTATATGTTTGACGGCCTTGCCAAACGCAAGCCGGATTGCTTTGCCGTGAAGCAATACCGCAAATTCAAGTTAAGCAGCGGCAAGACGGCCAAAAGCATCCTCATTTCCTGCGGCGCACGTCTGGCCCCCTTTGACATTCCCCAGCTTCGGGAGATCATGTCCTATGACGAGCTGGAGCTTGACCGCATGGGAGATCGCCGGACGGCTACTTTTTTCTGCATCAGCGACACGGACAGCACCTACAATTTCCTTGTGGCGCTGGCCTTTTCGCAGATGTTCAACCTCCTGTGTGAACGGGCGGACAATGTTCACGGGGGCCGCTTGCCCCATCATGTGCGGGTACTGTGGGACGAGGCGGCCAATACGGGACAGGTGCCCCAGCTTGAAAAGTTGGTGGCCGTCATCCGCTCCCGTGAGATCAGCCTGTGCCTGCTGTATCAGCAGTTGGCGCAGTGCAAGGCCATCTACGACAAGAACGCAGAAACCATTCTCGGCAACATGGATAGCGTGCTGTTCCTCGGCGGGCGCGAAAGCTCCACCATCAAGGAAATTTCGGAGAATTGGTTGGGGAAAGCCACCATCTCCATGCAGACCGAGGGCCGTTCACGGGGTCAGTCCGAAAGCTACAGCCAGAACACCCAGCGGCTGGGCCGGGAGCTGATGACCCCAAGTGAGCTTGCCACCATGCCCGGAGATCGGTGCATTTTGCAGCTTCGGGGCCTGCCGCCGTTCTACTCCCAAAAGTACGATTTGAAGCAGCATCCCAACTACAAATACACCGCCGAGGCCGACAAGGTGAAGAACGCTTTTGACCTCAACAGCCTTGTGACACGGCGAATGGACAAGCTCAACCCCAACGAAACCTATACCGTTTACAAGGTGGACGTGCCGGACGAGGCGTTCACAGGCGAGGACGAGGACATCCTCAACTATGACGACCTCGACGACCCGGACGCCTTTGTATAACCTCTGGCAAAAAGGGCTCCCGCAAAATCGGAGATTTTGTGGGAAGAGGAGCCGCAGCGGAATGAGTGATTTTTCGCGCTTGCGCGGAAATGAACGATATGAAGTTTGCGGCGACGAGTCCAGAGGATCAGCTGCCGCCAGAAATGGCGGCTTTTTTCATGGCCGGGGCTTTGTCCCCGGAGAAATGGAGGACTTATGCAGTTTTTTGCTTCTGCCGTTACTACCCTGCAAACTCTCGTCGTGGCGCTGGGCGCTGGCCTTGCCGTGTGGGGCGTGGTCAATCTGCTGGAGGGCTACGGCTCGGATAACGCAGCGGCCAAAAGCCAGGGCATCAAGCAGCTCATGGCGGGCGGCGGCATCATCGTGCTGGGCACGACCCTGATCCCTCTGCTGTCTACCCTGTTTTAAGGGTAGCTGCCAATGGGTATTCTCACCGAATGGATCACGGAATGGCTCAAAGGGCTTTTGATCGAGGGCATCATGGGAAACCTCGAGGGGCTGTTTGACACGGTGAATACCCGCGTCGGGGAAATATCCGTACAGGTGGGGACTACCCCGGCGGCATGGAACGCCGGGGTGTTCTCCCTGATACGGCAGCTTTCCGAAACGGTGATATTGCCGATTGCCGGATTGATCCTGACCTTTGTTGCCACCTATGAGCTGATTCAGATGATACTGGAAAAGAACAATATGCACGAGTTCGACGTGGCGAATATCTACAAATGGGTATTCAAAACCACTTGTGCCATCCTGATCCTGTCCAACACGTTCAATATCGTCATGGCAGTCTTTGACGTGTCTCAAAGCGTGATCGCAAGCGCGGCGGGCATCGTCACAGGCGCAACCAACATCACGCCGGATATGCTGGCCGATCTGGAAATGACCCTTGAAACGATGGAGCTTGGCTCTCTGCTGGGCCTGTTCCTGCAATCGTTCCTCATTAAGTTTATCATGCTGGCGCTGAACATTTTTATTTTCGTGATCGTATATGGCCGCATGATCGAGATATATCTGCTGACCAGTTTAGCCCCCATCCCCGTGGCGACGCTCTCCAACCGGGAGCTTGGCACAATGGGCCAGAATTATCTGCGCTCCCTGTTTGCCGTGGGCTTTCAGGGTATGCTGATCCTCGTCTGCGTGGCGATCTATGCGGTGCTCATTCAGGGGATCGCCACAGGCGGAGATCCTATCGGCGCGATTTGGGGCTGTATCGGCTATACGGTGCTTCTGTGCTTCATGCTGCTGAAAACCGGGACGATCTCCAAAAGCATCTTCAGCGCCCATTGAGAAAGGAAAGGTGATCTTATCGCTGATACCGCCGCTTCTGGTCACGGTGGCCAGAGGCCGATCCCGGAGGGCCTGCACCTCTCCGACGGCATTGAGGGCCTGTGCTCCCTGCCGAAGCATAGCGTGGATATGCTTCTGACCGATCCGCCCTACGGCACGACCCGGAACTTTTGGGATGTGCCGCTGCCGCTCCCGGAGCTGTGGGAGGCGGTGAAATGGGCCGTCAAGCCGGAGGGCGCGGTGCTGTTTTTCGCACAATGTCCCTATGACAAGGTGCTGGGCGCGTCCAACCTCGCCATGCTCCGTTATGAGTGGGTATGGTACAAAAGCCGCTGCACGGGTTTTCTCAACGCCCGCCGCGCTCCGCTGAAAAAGACGGAGAACATTCTGGTGTTCTACCAGAAGTCCCCGGCCTACTTTCCGCAGTTTGAACAGGGCAAGCCGTACAAGAAAATTCACCGTTGCAGCGGAAGCAGCCCCAACTACGGCAAGTTTGAACGCACCAGCGGCGAGTCCGATGGGCAGCGCTTTCCGGGGAATGTGTTGGCGTTCCCCACGGTGACAACCACCGTACATCCCACGCAGAAGCCCGTGGCTCTGTGCGAGTACCTGATCCGCACCTACACACGTCCCGGCGAGGTGGTGGCGGACATCTGCGCTGGCTCCGGCACAACTGCCGTGGCCGCGCTGAACACGGGCCGCCGTTTCGTCTGCTTTGAAACCGCCCCGGCCTTTTACGGCCCCGCCACGGAGCGCATCCGGCGGGCGCAGGAGGCTGTGGCATCTGGCTGGAAAGGAGAATGATGACAGGAACCTATGAAATTATTTACGCCGATCCCCCGTGGCGCTACTCCGCAAAGAAAGTGCAGGGGGCGGCAGAAAACCATTACCCCACCATGAGCATTGATGAATTGTGCGCGCTGCCTGTGGCCGAGCTTGCGGCCAAGGACAGCGCCCTTTTCATGTGGGCCACGTTCCCGCAGCTCCCGGAGGCCCTGCGGCTCATCCGTGCGTGGGGCTTCACCTATAAAAGCGTCGCTTTTGTCTGGCTCAAAAAGAACAAAAAGGCGGATAGCTGGTTTTATGGGCTGGGCTTCTGGACGCGGGCCAACGCTGAGGTTTGCCTGCTGGCGACCAAGGGACACCCAAAGCGGCAGGCCGCCGATATTCACCAGTTTATCATTTCCCCCATCGAGGCCCACAGCAAAAAGCCGGACGAAACGCGGGACAAAATCGTTGCCCTCATGGGCGACAGGCCCCGTGTGGAGCTGTTCGCACGGCAGACCCCTCCCGGCTGGGACGTGTGGGGCAACGAGGTGGAGCCGACAGCGGGCCTCTGGTCACGGTGGCCAGAAGATAGCGGAAAGGAGGACGTTACTTGCCCTATGTGAATGTTCCCAACGATCTTTCCAAGATCAAGACGAAAATTGCCTTTAACCTCACCCGCCGCCAGCTTATCTGCTTCGGCGGCGCGGCTGCCGTGGGTATCCCCGTGTATCTGCTGACCCGCCATGCGCTGGGCGGCACCGGGGCGATGTTCCTGATGATCGCGCTCATGCTCCCGGCCTTTTTCATGGCGATGTATGAGCGTGACGGCCTGCCCTTTGAAAAGGTGGTCCGGAATATCATCCGGGCCAAGTTCCTGCGGCCCGGTGTGAGGCCCTATCAGACGCAGAATATCTACGCCCCGTTTGCGGGAAAGGAGGTCACACTTGAGCAAAAGCCCCAAGAAGTCAAAAAGCCTGACGTGGGCCGGTAATCGTCCGGCGACCATATCGGCCCAGCAGACCATTCCCTATGTGCGGATGCTGCCGGACGGCATTTGTCAGCTCCCCGGCGGTGTCTACACAAAAACGCTGGAATATGAGGACATCAACTATTCCGTTGCGTCCGCCGAGGATCAGACGGCCATTTTCGGCGGCTGGAGTTCGTGGCTGAATTATTTTGACAGTTCGCTGCCGTTCCAGCTTTCCTTTGTCAACCGCCGCAGCCGCTCCGGGAGCCGCTACAAGGTGAATATCTCCGAGGCGGATGACCGCTTCAACAGCGTCCGCACGGAATACACGGGGATGCTGAAAAACCAGATCGCCAAAAGCAACAACGGTATCGAACGGGCCAAGTACGTTACCTTTTGCATCCCCGCTGAAAATGTGGCCGCCGCCCGCCCCCGTCTGGAACGTGTAGAGGCGGATGTGATCGGCAACTTCAAGCGGCTGGGGGTACAGAGCCAGCCCCTCGACGGGCGGGAGCGTCTGGCCCTGCTGCACGGCCAGCTTCACCCCGGCAGCCGGGAGCCGTTCCGCTTCAAGTGGGCGGACATCGCCCATACGGGCATGGGAACGAAAGACTTTATCGTGCCGGACAGCTTCGACTTCCGGCAGAGCCGCTCGTTCCGCGTGGGCCAGACATGGGGCGCGGCGTCCTATTTGCAGATCATGGCGTCGGAGCTGTCGGATAAGCTGCTGCTGGAGATTTTGGAGCTGGACGCCGAGCTGACCGTCACCATGCACATTCAGACGGTGGATCAGGTCAAGGCCATTAAAACGGTCAAGGGTAAAATCTCCGACATTGACAAGATGAAGGTGGAGGAGCAGCGCAAGGCTACCCGCGCCGGATATGACCCTGATATTCTCCCGCCCGATCTTGTCACCTTTTCCAAGGACGCCGCCGAGCTGCTGGCCGACCTGCAAAGCCGCAACGAGCGAATGTTCCTCTTGACGTTTCTGATCGTCAACACCGCCCCCACGCGGGAGCGGCTGGAAAATGACATTTTCACCGTGAACGGCATCGCGCAGAAATATAACTGTGCCGTCAAGCGGCTGGACTGGCAGCAGGAGCAGGGCTATATGTCCTCGCTGGCCCTCGGCTACAACGGCATTGAAATTCAGCGCGGCATGACCACCAGCTCCACGGCCATCTTCGTCCCCTTTATGACGCGGGAGCTTCGTATGGATGGCCCGTCCCTCTATTACGGCATGAACGCCCTGTCCCATAACGTCATCATGGCTGACCGCAAGAAGCTGAAATCCGCCAACGGCCTTTATCTCGGCTCCACGGGCAGCGGCAAGAGCTTTGCCGCCAAGCGGGAATTGCTGAACGTCTTTCTTGCCATTCCACAGGATCGCATCATCGTGGTAGACCCGATGGGCGAATATGCCCCGCTGGTGGAGCGGCTGGGCGGTCAGGTCATCGAGATCGCGCCGGACAGCCCCAACCACATTTCCCCGATGGATGTTCAGATGGACATGGGCAGCGGGGATAGCCCCCTGTCCCTGAAAGCGGATTTTCTGCTGTCGCTGTGTGAGCTGGTGGTGGGAGGCCGGGACGGTTTGCAGCCCATCGAGAAAACCGTCATTGACCGCTGTGTGCGTCAGGTGTACCGGGAGATGGCGCTGGGGCTGGAAACGGCCAAAACGCCGCTGCTCCAAGATTTGTATGAGGAGCTGCTGCGCCAGCCGGAGCCGGAGGCCAAGCGGATCGCCACAGCGCTGGAGCTATACTGCACAGGCTCCCTCAACCTCTTTAACCATCCTACCAACGTCAACCTCAATTCCCGCGTGGTGTGCTTTGTGCTGAAAGGCATGGGCGAAAACCTCCGCAAGATTGCCATGCACATCACCAACGATTTTGTCACTTCTGCGGTGGGAACCAACTTCAAAAACGGTGTGGCGACGTGGTGCTATTTTGACGAGTTCCATATTCTGCTCCGCGATCCGCTGACCGCCAGCTATTTCGTAACCGTCTGGAAGATGCTCCGCAAGCAGGGCTGCGTTCCCTCGGCCCTGACGCAGAACGTAAAAGACCTGCTGGCCAGCCGGGAGATCGAGAACATTCTGGACAACACCGATTTTATGGTGTTGCTGTCGCAGGCGCAGAGTGACCGCGTCATTCTTGCCAAGCAGATCGGCATTTCAGAGCACCAGCTATCGTATATCACGCAGTCCAACTCCGGCGAGGGCCTGCTGTTCTATGGCAGCGTCACCATCCCGTTTGTTGACCGCTTCCCCCGTGGCGAGATCTACGACCTGCTGACCACCAAGCCGGAGGATGCCGCCAATGGAAAACAGGCAGAATAAGCCGCCCAAGGGCGGGGCTGCTTCTGGTCACGGTGGCCAGAAGTTCCATACCGACAGCGAACAGGCCAAGCTCCACAAGTCCAAGCTCCGCATGGAGAGCCGGGAGGAACGGCTGAACAAGGCCCGTGAAAGGCTGGCAAAGCAGAAGCCGCCGAAAAAGCCCGGCCCCATCAAGCGGATCGCCCGGATCACCGGACATGAAACCCATGCTTTTCTGCATGGAAAGGTGTATCAGGAGGAGCGCGACAATGTAGGTGTGGAGGGCGGTCATTTTGTGGAGCGTTCCGGCGAGGCCGCGCTGCACTATGGGCGGCACAAGGTACGCAGGGCCATCCGGGAGCACCCGGCCAAGGCTGCCGCCCGTGCGGAGTCCCGGTACATCAAGGCCACGGCGGACTACCATTCCCGCAAGTTTGCACAGGAGCAGCCGGAGGCGCAGAGCGCCGCCGCCCGGTTATGGCACCGCCACAAGCTGAAACGGGAGTATCAGCGCAAGGCGCGGGAAACCGCCAAGCAGACCGCCAAAGCCGCCGAACAAACCGTATCGGCCACAGAGCGGTTTGTCCGGGAAGCGGCGGCGTTCGTCAAGCGGCATCCCGTGGGGACGCTGCTTGCGCTGGGCTGCCTGCTGGTGGTGCTGACCCTGCAATCGTGTATGTCCTCGATGGTGTCCGTGGGAAACAGCACCCTTGCGGCCATCGCCGCCAGCACCTATAAGGCGGAGGACGCGGATATGCTGGGAGCCGAGGCCGCCTACTGCGCTCTGGAGGACGAGCTGCAACGCTACCTCGACACCTACACCCGCACCCACGATTACGACGAATACCATTTTGACCTCGACACCATTGAACACGATCCCTATGTGCTGATCTCTATGATCTCCGCGCTCCATGAGGGCGCGTGGACGCTGGACGAGGTGCGCGGGACGCTGCAAGACCTCTTTGACCGCCAGTACATTTTGACCGAGGATGTGGTGGTGGAGGTGCGCTACCGTACCGTTACCCGGACGGACAGCGAGGGCAACGACTATGAGGTGGAGGTGCCGTACAACTATTACATCTGCTATGTCACGCTGGAGAACTTCAATCTCTCCCACGTCCCGGTTTACATGATGTCCGAGGAGCAGCTTTCCATGTACGCCCTGTATATGTCCACGCTGGGAAACCGGCCCGATCTGTTCCCCTCGTCCGGCTATATCGGGAAATACATCACCAACCGCCCGCCAGAGCATGAAGTCCCGGAGTCCTATCTGGATGATGAAACCTTTGCCGCCATTCTGAAAGAAGCGGAAAAATATCTCGGTTTCCCCTATGTGTGGGGCGGCAGCAGCCCGTCCACGTCCTTTGACTGCTCCGGCTTCGTCAGCTATGTCTACAATCAATGCGGCTGGAGCTTCGGGCGGCTGGGGGCGCAGGGCCTTTATAACATCTGCTCCCGGACGAGCAGCCCCCGCCCCGGTGATCTGGTGTTCTTTGTCGGCACCTATGACACAGCGGGTATTTCTCATGTGGGCATCTATGTGGGCGACGGCTGGATGCTCCATTGTGGCGACCCTATCAGCTATGCCAACCTGAATAGCAGCTATTGGCAATCCCATCTTTACGCCTACGGGCGACTACCGTAAAGGAGGTTTTTGATATGGCAATTACGAAAAGCGCAAAAATCGAGGCCGAGATTGAAAAGGTCAAGGCCAAAATTGCCGAGCAGCAGGCACGGCTCAAGGAGCTGGAACAGAAAAAGCTGGAGGCCGAGAACAGCGAGATCGTGGAGATCGTGCGCGGCATGAGTATCTCCCTTGCCGATCTGCCGCTGGTGCTCCAGCAGCTCCGGGGTGGCGCTTCTGGTCACAGTGGCCAGAAGCCGACAGAACAGGCGGAGGTGACGGAATGAAAAAACTGCGGCTTTTGCTGATAACGCTTTGTGTGTCCGTCCTCATGGGCAGTATGGCGGTTACGGCCTACGCCGGAGGCGGCGAGGAATGGGACGGCCTTGCCCCGGTGGAGCCGCTGCCCGCCGAAACCGTTGACCCCGGCGAGGGCTTTACCGAGGACGGCAACCTTGTGACTCGTGACCTGCTCTACGATAAGGCCACCAACAAGCACTTCATCACGGTGCAGACCAGCGGCGGCAATACCTTTTACATCGTCATCGACTACGACAAGCCCACCGACGAGGACGGCGAGCAGTATCACACCTACTTTTTGAACATGGTGGACGAGGCTGACCTGCTGGCGGCGATGCAGGCGGCGGGTGGTGAGCTGCCGGAGTGTTCCTGTGCCGATAAATGCGCCGTTGGTGCTATCAACACGGATTGCACCGTCTGCGCCGTGAACATGAGCGAGTGCCAGGGCAAGGCTCCCGAACCTGTGCCTGTGGTAGAGCCGGAGCCTGACCCCGAGCCGGAGCAGCCCAAAGCCACGGGCAGCGGCGGTATGCTTCTGCTGGTGCTGGCCGTGGTGGTCATTGGCGGCGGCGCTGGCTGGTACTTCAAAATCTACCGTCCCAAGAAGCAGCGGGCCGCTGAGTCCGAGGCTGACTACGGCGGCGAGTATGACGGCGCGGAGGACTATGACGAAACCGATCCCGAGGATGACGGGCCGCCGTGGGACGAGGACGGTGAGGAATGAGGTTTACCAACAGCCCCTATGAGGACTTTATGAAAGAAAAAAGCTACTTCAAGGGCGTCCCGCCCGACCTGCCGCCCAAAGGCTCCCGCTGCGATGGCTGCCCCTACTGGCACGGGATCGGCTGCGTGTTCTGCTACCGGGAGCAGCTTCGGTCAAAGACAGGGGGCAAACATGAGCCGTGAACTGACCCGGCAGGAAAAGGCGGCGATCCGCTCCCTTGTGAAGCGGTGGTGTGCCAACTATGACAAAGACATTGGCTGTCTGCCGCTGGATTGCGAGTGCTATATGCTGGGGAAATGCTGGACGGGCGCTTATTGCCGCTATTTCCGTTCGGCGGTGCTGCCCCTTGATCCCGTGCTGGAAAGGTCGCTGACCGTGGAGACCGTGGCGGAAACCCGGCCCTGCCCGGTGTGCGGCAGGGCTTTCCTCCCGGACGGGCGGCAGCGGTACTGCTCCCCGACCTGCGCCCGTGCTGCAAGGCGGCAGAAGCAGCGCGGCTATATGCGGAAATACCGGGGGTAGGCTGTGAGCATTTGACCCCGGAAAACACCCTTAATTGCAGGGCTTTCCGGGGCCGCTTCATGGGCGGGGTGTATGATTCCATAGTCCCGCCCGGTTTTGCAGAGATATTGCTAACATTTTGGAAAGGAGGTCGTATGGACAAAAACCAAGGCTATGAGATCATTCAGGCCGTCATGCTGGAAAATGGCAGGGGCTTTGCGCTGGGGCATAACCCAGCAGCTCCCTCGCCCTATGTCACATGGGCTTGCTATGACGACAAGGACGGCCAGCGGCAGTATGAATGGGGGCATTACGGCAGCGACCGTGCCGCTCTGGAACAGGACTTTGCGGCGCGGGTGCAGGAATACCAGCGCCTTTACAACGTCGATGTCAGGCAGGTCGAGGCTCCCGGCCTTTACAAGTATTACTCTACCCAGCGCCCTGTGGACATTGGGACATTCCCGAAGCCGCCCCGCAACGCCCCGGATGAGATCGTCAACTACGATCAGCGTGTCCCGGTTGAAAATGGATCATTTCTGGCGTGGGGGCATTTGACCTACACACGGCCATTGACGAAACGGCAGGCGTCTGACTATGAGCTGC
>OGLX01000899.1_pt1 | contig 17279 bp, 10 predicted proteins | sample 1572821 | NCBI WGS metagenome assembly OGLX01 (sample SAMEA2581908, study PRJEB24529) | metagenome | biome: Human gut stool | place: China | collected 2011 | reverse complement strand
TTGCAAAAGAGCTTGTGGAGCGTATGAATGGAGATATAAGTGCAAGAATACAGGGAAATGATTTCATTATTGAGATAAAAGTTTCACTTGTGGTATAATATGTATAGGCTGGAATGGAGGAGGCTAAGTTATGGGGAGATTTGTTAATACGGATAATAGTGCATTTAAAATGGCACTTAATTCTGAAATATATGTAGATAAGTCTGGACTTATCGAGTATACCAACAGAGTGCTTAATACTAATCAGGCATTTATATGTAATAGCCGTCCAAGAAGATTCGGAAAGTCAGTTACAGCAGATATGCTTGTGGCATATTATAGCAAAGGCTGTGATTCAGAAGGGATATTTGACAGACTGCAAATAAGTAAAAGTCCATCATATAAAGAAAATATTAATAAATATGATGTAATACATTTTGATGTACAATGGTGTATGATGGATGCCGGTTCGCCAGATAAAACAGTAAATTATATTAACGAACAGATTATAGCTGAGTTAAAGGAAAACTATCCAGATGTCGACCTTGATTCTGCGAGAACGGCATATGGTGCTATGTCACTTATTAACATGAACAAGGGAATTAAATTTATTGTAATAATAGATGAGTGGGATGTGATTATTCGTGATGAGGCAGCTAATAACGATGTTCAGACACAGTATATTAATTTCTTAAGGGGGATGTTTAAGGGGAGTGAGCCGGCAAAGTTCATACAACTGGCGTATCTTACAGGCATTCTGCCAATAAAGAGAATAAAGACACAGTCAGCACTTAATAATTTTGATGAATATACGATGATAAGTGCAAAGGTTCTGGACAAATATACAGGCTTTACTGAGGATGAAGTTAAATGCCTGTGTGAAAGATTTGGAAGGGATTATGATAAGGTAAAAAGCTGGTATGATGGCTATAAGCTTGGAAACTGCCATATATACAATCCTAAGGCCGTGGTCAATGTTATGCTGTGGGGAGAGTATCGCAGCTACTGGTCGGAAACAGGAACATATGAGGCTATTATTCCGTTAATTAATATGAACTTTGATGGCCTTAAGACGGCAATAATAGAAATGATAGCAGGAGCTTCGATAAATGTTGATGTTAATTCATTTCAAAATGATATGGTCAGCTTTGCAGGAAAAGATGATGTAATGACGCTGCTTATTCATCTTGGATATCTGGCATATGACAGCAGTTATCAAATGGCATATATACCTAATGAGGAAATTCGTCAGGAATTTATTCTTGCTACTAAAAAAACAGAGTGGAATGAATTAATTGCATTTCAAAAGCAGTCGCAGGTAATAATAGATGCAACTCTTGATAAAGATGCAGATACAGTAGCGGATTGCATTGAAAAAATTCATACAGAATACACATCGGCCATTCAATATAATAATGAGAACTCTTTAAGCTGTGTTTTATCATTAGCTTATTTAAGTGCAATGCAGTATTATTTCAAGCCAGTAAGAGAAATGCCAACAGGCAGAGGCTTTGCAGATATTGTACTATTACCAAAGCCAGAGTATACAGCAGGTTATCCGGCTTTAATTATTGAGCTGAAGTGGAATCAGGATGCAGTCACCGCCATCAATCAGATAAAAGAGAAAAAATACCCAGAGGCTGTTAAGAAATATACAGATAATATATTACTTGTTGGGATTAATTATGATAAAAAAACAAAGAAGCATAGCTGTGTTATAGAAAGGTAAGCTGCGAAGCAGGACGATAAAGCGCGAAGCGCGGGTTCGTGAGTGTATGGGTTGAGAAAGAGTAAATTATGATATAATGAAAAAATAATAAAAATATAATACTGAATATTGACAAAAAAATGTCAAAATAATATAAAATGCAGAAGAAAAAGGGGCTGTTACAAAGGAATTATATACAGAATATGCTGATTCGTTTAATGAATGGGGAATATTACAGATTCAATAATAAAGGGAGACATGCGTATGAAAAATATAAAAGAAATAGGGGATTTTTTTATAAATCTGAATGAATATGTATATGCAACAGATATAGAAACCAATGAAATTGTATATATGAATCATAAAGCATTGAAAGCGTATGGCTTAGAATCAATAGAGGATATAAAAGGCAAGAAGTGTTATGAGGTATTACAAAAAGCTTCTGTTAAATGTGGTATGTGCAACAACAGCAGACTTTTACCAGGAGCCTTTGAGGAATGGCGTTATTATAATCCTGTATTAGATAAATATATGATAATAAAGGATACTCTGGTTGAGGGGGAAGGAAACAGAAAGTACAGGCTGGAAATAGGCATAGATATAAGTGAGGAGCTTGCACAGGATAAGCTTATCCAGAAGTATAGAGAAACTGAAGTACTTGTCAATGAGGGTTTAAGAGTGGCACTTGCAGCAGATACACCTGATGAAACGATTAATACACTTATTGGGTATATAGGTAAAGCACTTAATGGAGAAAGAACATATATATTTGAAAAAAATATACATGGAAGAGATGATAATACATATGAGTGGACGGCAGAGGGAATAAGTCCGGAGAAGGATAATCTTCAGAATCTGCCTCCAGAGATATGTGCTAACTGGTATAAGTGTTTTGAAAAAGGCGGAAACATCGTAATTCAGGATATTGAAGAAATAAAGGATAGCGATCCATTGCAATATGATAATTTAAAAAGACAGGGGGTTCATTCAATAATTGTAATTCCATTATATAACGAAGGAAATGTTGTTGCATTTATGGGAATAGACAATCCTCCGTTGCTTACACTCGAATATGCCTTAAGTATACTGGAGATTATGGGTGCTTTTATTATATCGTGTATAAAGCGCAGGAATACGATGAGAAAGCTTGAAGATATGAGCTATAAGGATGCTTTAACCAAAATCGGAAACCGTTTCGCTATGAGAGACTGTGTAGATAGTATAGATAAAAAACAGAGTATAGGCGTTGTTTACTGTGATGTTACAGGACTGAAATATGTGAATGATACAATGGGACATGAGGCAGGCGACAGACTTATTCTTAACGCATGTGGATGCCTTACAGACGTGTTTGGAGTGGATGCAGTATTTCGTATAGGTGGAGATGAGTTCCTTGTAATCTGTACACAGATAGATGAGAATACATTAATAAAGCGTATAACAGAGTTAAAAGAACTAATGAATGAGCGTTCTGTGAATATGGCAGCAGGTGTTATCTGGAGTGAGAATGTAATAACAGGCTTTGATGAAATGTTACGTGAGGCAGAGGATAAAATGTATGCCGATAAAGCGCGATATTATAAGGAAAAAGGAATTGAACGCAGAAAAGGACGGGCATAGCAGGGCTAAAGGAATGCATCATATAACACAATAACAGGTGATTTTGTGATAAATTATAATAAATAATACAGCTTAATTATTGACATTTTAAGATCAATTATATACAATCACATTATCTGCGATGACGAAGACAGTAGATTATGAAAGAAAGCAATAGCGAGCCGGGATGGTGGAAGCCGGTGTGAGTAGAGCATAGTTGAATATCACTTCCAAGCATCCTTGCAGAACTTTGCAGTATAATATTATGGGTAACATTAAGGATGGTATTATATTACGAAAAGTAAGTGAGGACGGTAATCCTACCGTTACAAGGGACGCATATGATGGTATGTCGTAATTGATATAGGTTAAGTTGATTCAGCCCCTGTCGTATTACGGCAGGGGCTTTTTTGCATATGTAACGACATTTGTTACAGCACCAATAAAGCAAGCTGACATCGTTACGATTAAGTAAATGATTTGAAAGGAGTAACACAATGGTATACGAGAAAGTTTCATCAGATATGAATTTCGTAGACAGAGAAAAACAGGTTGAAAAGTTCTGGAAGGATAATGATATATTCCAGAAAAGTATTGATAACCGTAAGAAGGGGGAAACATATACATTTTATGATGGACCTCCAACAGCTAATGGTAAGCCACATATAGGACATGTTCTTACAAGAGTTATAAAGGATATGATTCCAAGATATAGAACAATGAAGGGCTATATGGTTCCACGTAAGGCCGGATGGGATACACATGGACTTCCAGTTGAGCTTGAGCTTGAGAAGGAATTAGGTCTTGATGGCAAGGAACAGATTGAAGAGTATGGTCTTGAGCCATTCATCAAGAAATGTAAGGAAAGCGTATGGAAATACAAGGGTATGTGGGAAGATTTCTCATCTACAGTTGGTTTCTGGGCTGATATGGATAATCCATACATCACATATGATGATAACTTCATCGAGTCTGAATGGTGGGCTTTAAAGCAGATATGGGATAAGGGTCTTTTATATAAGGGCTTTAAGATTGTTCCTTACTGCCCACGTTGTGGAACACCACTTTCATCACACGAAGTAGCACAGGGCTACAAGGCTGTTAAAGAGCGTTCAGCAGTAGTACGTTTCAAGTGTGTAGGCGAAGATGCATATTTCCTTGCATGGACAACAACACCTTGGACACTTCCATCTAACGTTGCACTCTGCGTGAACCCAGAAGAAACATATGTAAAGGTTAAGGCAGCAGACGGCTATACTTACTATATGGCAGAAGCACTTCTTGATAAGGTACTTGGTGGACTTGCAGTTAAGGCAGGCCAGACAGTAGGCGGAAATGTTATCGAAGAAGGCAAGGAAGCTGGAAGCGGCGCAGGCGTTGACTACGAAGTATTAGAAACTTACAAGGGTAAAGACCTTGAATATAAAGAATATGAGCCATTATACCAGTGTGCGGCAGATGTTGCGGCTAAGCAGCACAAGAAGGGACATTTTGTTACATGTGATGACTATGTAACTATGTCAGATGGTACTGGTATCGTTCATATTGCACCAGCATTTGGTGAAGATGATGCCAAGGTTGGACGTAAATATGACCTTCCATTCGTACAGTTCGTTGACGGAAAGGGTGAACTTACAAAGGAAACACCATATGCAGGACTTTTCGTTAAGAAGGCAGACCCAGAAGTTCTTAAGGATCTTGATAAGGAAGGCAAGTTATTCGATGCTCCTAAGTTTGAGCATGATTATCCATTCTGCTGGAGATGTGATACACCACTTATCTACTATGCAAGAGAGTCTTGGTTTATCAAGATGAGTGATCCAGAAGTTAAGGCTAACTTAATAGCTAACAACAAGACAATCAACTGGATTCCGGAAACTATCGGAACTGGACGTTTTGGCGCATGGCTTGAAAATGTTCAGGACTGGGGAATTTCACGTAACAGATACTGGGGTACTCCTCTTAATATCTGGGTATGTGATGATTGTGGAGAAATGTTATCTATCGGAAGCAAGGCAGAATTAAAGGAACATTCTGATAACTGTCCAGATGATATCGAGCTTCACAGACCATATATTGATGCTGTTACTTGTACTTGTCCTAAGTGTAAGGGCAAGATGAAGAGAGTTCCAGAAGTTATCGACTGCTGGTTCGACTCAGGTTCAATGCCATTTGCACAGCACCATTATCCATTTGAGAATAAGGAAGTATTTGAACAGCAGTTCCCTGCTAAGTTCATTTCAGAAGCCGTTGACCAGACAAGAGGCTGGTTCTACTCACTGCTTGCTATATCAACACTTCTTTTCAATAAAGCACCTTATGAAAATGTTATCGTACTTGGTCATGTTCAGGATGCAGATGGACAGAAGATGAGTAAGTCAAAGGGAAATGCTGTAGATCCATTTGATGCATTAAAGAAGCACGGTGCAGATGCCATCCGCTGGTATTTCTACGAGAACTCAGCACCATGGCTTCCTAACAGATTCCATGATAAGGCTGTTACAGAAGGACAGAGAAAGTTCATGGGAACTATCTGGAACACATATGCATTCTTTGTACTTTATGCTAATATAGATGAATTTGATGCTACTAAGTACACACTTGAGTATGATAAGCTTCCAGTTATGGATAAATGGATTCTTTCTAAGCTTAATACTCTTGTTAAGACTGTTGATAACAATCTTGCCAACTACAAGATTACAGAAACAGCAAGAGCACTTGAGGACTTTGTAGATGAGCTTTCTAACTGGTATGTAAGAAGATGCCGTGAAAGATTCTGGGCAAAGGGTATGGAGCAGGATAAGATTAATGCTTATATGACTCTTTACACAACACTTGTAACACTTTGCAAGGTAGCAGCACCTATGATTCCTTTCATGACAGAAAGCATTTACAGAAACCTTGTATGCAGCATAGATAAGACAGCTCCTATCAGTATCCACCTCTGCGACTTCCCAGAAGTTAAGGAAGAATGGATTGACAAGGAACTTGAAGATAACATGGAAGATGTATTAAATGCTGTTGTTATCGGAAGAGCATGCCGTAACTCAACTAACATCAAGAACAGACAGCCAATCGGCAAGCTGTACATCAAGGCTGACTGGAAGTTAAACGAATACTTTACAGCTATCATAGCAGATGAGCTTAATGTTAAGGAAGTTGAGTACACAGATGATGTAAGAGCATTTACTTCATATTCATTCAAGCCACAGTTAAAGACACTTGGACCAAAGTATGGCAAGCATCTTAATGCTATCAGAGCAGCACTTTCAACACTTGATGGCAATGCAACTATGGATGAACTTAATACTAAGGGTTCATTTACAATCAATGCTGATGGTGAAGATATCGTTCTTGAGAAGGATGATGTTCTTATCGAGATGACTCAGAAGGAAGGCTTTGTAGCAAGCTCTGACAAGGGTATTACAGTTGTTATGGATACGAACCTTACACCAGAGCTTATTGAAGAAGGTTTCGTAAGAGAAATCGTAAGTAAGATTCAGACTATGCGTAAGGATGCTGGATTTGAGGTTATGGACAAGATTACTGTATATGTAGATGGTAATGACAAGTTAGCAGACCTTATGGTTAAGAATGCAGAGCAGATTAAGAGCGTTGTTCTTGCAAATACTATTGAAACAGGTAAAACAGCAGGATTCACTAAGGATTGGGATATCAATGGTGAGAAGGTTGTGCTTGCGGTTGAGAAGAACTAAAACAGTATCTTAATAATTTATAATATGTAAAGACGAGGAGAAAATCGCAGTTATGCGTATTTTCTCCTCGTTTTTATATAAATAGGTGAGATGAGGTACAATTCACGCCCCAAAATGACAGTTCACGCCAATTGTATTGAAATATTATTAAGGATGAATATACTGAAATTAATAAGAACTATAAAAAATGTTATAGAAGATTATGTTGCATATAAATGATTTATATTAAAAGAATGGAGGTGGTATGAATGAAAAGAAAAATGATGATGTTATTAGCTGTTAGTTTGATTGCAATAGCTGGATGTGGTAAAGGGAATTTACAGAGTGCACCACTGCCAGAACAAGCATATCTTTATTATCTTGAATAATAATGATCAATTAATTTTATTAAATTGCAATAAGGGTGCGAATCGTGTATAATTTAACCATCGTGTAACGTGCTTTGTGAATAATGTTAATTGAATCAGACACGATTAGTTAAATCAGGAATAATGATATACATTTGTGGTATATCTATATATTAAGGAGGAGAAGAATACATGGTGACAGATACAGAAGCATCTTTTAGCAAGGAAGAATTCAAGAAAAAAGTTGTAAGTAATTGTAAATCTCTTTATAGAAAGAATATTGATGAGGCAGATAAGCAGCAGGTGTTCCAGTCAGTTGCGTATGCAGTTAAGGATCTTATCATAGATAAGTGGATAGCTACACATAAGACATATGACAAGGAAGATCCTAAGATTGTATATTATATGTCTATGGAGTTCCTTATGGGACGTGCACTTGGTAATAACATGATTAATCTTACTAAGTATAACGAGATAAAAGAAGCACTTGAGGAGCTTGGACTTGATATTAATGTTATCGAGGATCAGGAGCCAGATGCAGCACTTGGTAACGGTGGACTTGGAAGACTTGCAGCATGTTTCCTTGATTCACTTGCAACTCTTGAATATCCAGCTTACGGATGCGGTATCAGATATAAGTATGGTATGTTCAAACAGGAGATTAAGGACGGATATCAGGTAGAGGTTCCTGATAACTGGTTAAAGGATGGCAATCCATTTGAGATTAAGCGTTCTGAATACAGATATGAAGTCAAGTTTGGTGGGTATGTGCGTTCTTACAGAGATGAAGCAACTGGACGTGATATATTCGTTCAGGAAGACTATCGTTCAGTTATAGCTGTTCCTTATGACCTTCCAGTTATCGGATATGGTAACAACACAGTCAATTCACTTAGAATATGGGATGCAGAGCCAGTTAATACATTTAACTTAAGCTCATTTGACAAGGGCGATTACCAGAAGGCTATAGAGGAAGAGAACCTTGCAAAGAATATTGTAGAAGTTCTTTATCCTAACGATAACCATTATGCAGGTAAGGAATTAAGACTTAAGCAGCAGTATTTCTTCGTATCTGCATCAGTCCAGAGAGCTGTTGAAAGATATAAGAAGATGCACAATGGTGATGTAAAGAAGCTTTATGAGAAGGTTACATTCCAGCTTAATGATACACATCCAACAGTTGCAGTTGCAGAGCTTATGAGAGTTCTTATGGATGAGAATGGTCTTGAATGGGATGAAGCATGGGAGGTTACAACTAAGACAGTTGCATATACTAACCATACTATTATGGCTGAGGCACTTGAGAAGTGGCCTATTGAGCTGTTCTCAAGACTTCTTCCAAGAATCTATCAGATAGTAGAGGAAATCAACAGAAGATTCGTTGAAGATATTAAGGCAAAGTATCCAGGAGACCAGGAAAAGGTCAGAAAGATGGCTGTTATATATGATGGTCAGGTTAAGATGGCTAATCTTGCTATATGTGCCGGATATTCTGTCAATGGTGTTGCAAGACTTCATACAGAAATCTTAGAGAAGCAGGAGCTTAAGGATTTCTATGAGATGATGCCAGAGAAGTTCAACAACAAGACTAATGGTATAACACAGAGAAGATTCCTTCTTCATGCTAATCCACTTCTTGCAGACTGGATTACAGACAAGATTGGTGATGGATGGGTAACAGACCTTAAGCAGCTTGAAAAGATGCTTGTATATGTTAATGATGAAAAGGCAAGACAGGAATTCATGCAGATTAAGCATAAGAATAAAGTAAGACTTGCAAAGTATATCAAGGAGCACAATGGAATAGATGTTAATCCGGATTCTATATTTGATGTACAGGTAAAGAGACTTCACGAATATAAGAGACAGCTTCTTAATATTCTTCATGTTATGTACCTTTACAATGAAATCAAGAAGAATCCTGATATGGATATTGTTCCTAGAACATTTATCTTTGGCGCAAAGGCTGCCGCTGGTTATAAGATTGCAAAGCAGACTATAAAGCTTATCAATAATGTTGCAGATGTGATTAACAATGATGAATCTATTAATGGAAAGATTAAAGTAGTATTTATCGAGAATTACAGAGTATCTAACGCTGAGATTATATTTGCAGCAGCAGATGTATCTGAGCAGATATCTACAGCATCTAAGGAGGCTTCAGGTACAGGTAACATGAAGTTTATGCTTAATGGTGCAATAACACTTGGCACTATGGATGGCGCTAATGTTGAGATAGTCCAGGAGGTTGGAGAGGAGAATGCCGTAATATTCGGTCTTCGTTCTGATGAAGTTATCCGTTATGAGAATGAGGGTGGCTATGATCCTATGGAAATCTTCAACAACGACCAGAATATAAGAGAGGTTCTTATGGAACTTATCAATGGTAAGTATTCTAAGGAAGATCCAGAGATGTTCAGGGATATCTACAACTCACTTCTTAACTCACAGGAGGGAAGAAGAGCAGATACTTACTTCATTCTTAAGGACTTCCGTTCTTATGCAGAAGCACAGGCTAAGATTGATAAGAGATACAGGGATGAGACTGGCTGGGCTAAGACAGTTATGATTAACTCGTTTAAGGCAGGTAAGTTCTCATCAGACAGAACTATTGAAGAGTATGCAACAGAAATCTGGAAGCTTACTAAGACACCAGTTAAGTTAAAGTAAAGGTTGCAAAATATAGAATAATATCTATCCGGTATTCATACATTTTATCTAGGAGGCTAGATAAAGTGTATGAGACTGGATAGATTTTTTTTACCCCGTATTATAATCAGAGGAGTGGGTTTAATCGGGGAAAGAATAGATGAAGCGGCAACAGACAAGCAGTATATAGAATATAAGAAGGCAAGAAGAAGGAACGATACACAAGGGTATGTCATAAGCAGCTGCGAGGCAGGAAATTATGATTACAAGGATTATAATTATTATAAAAGCAGGAGGGGAGAAGATAATTATTCATTAATTAAGGAAGAAAGCAGGAAAGGCCGCAGTATAGTCAGGAAATGTATGGAGATAATGATATTTATCGCCATTTATTTGCTGGTGCCATCGGTTATTACGCTGAAGCTAACAGGTGTTGTTGATACGGCTGTGAGTGAAGAGATAGCTGATGGAAGGACGGTAACAGTGAATTATAAAAATGCATCACAATCTGTAGCGGTTGAGAAGTTTGTTTCAATGGTTCTTGCCGACAGATTGTATATGGGTGATGAGGTTGAACTTCTAAAAGCAGAAAGCATAATGATAAGGACAGATATATACCGTTTAATGGGCGAAAGGATGAACATAGACAGTAGTCAGCTTGGTATGTCGTATATGACATCAGGACAGATGAAGAAAAAGTGGGGAAAGGACTATTTGGATAATTATAACCTTGTAAATGACTGTGTAGCAGCGACAAATGGCATGACAATAAGCTGTAACGGGCAATATATAGAGGCAAGGTATACATACGTAACAGCAGGTTTTACGCTTTCTGGCAAGGATATGTTAGGAGATGATTATTCATATCTTATGGCAGTTGAATGTCCTAAGGATAAAGAAGCAAAAGAATATTTTGTCGTTAAGACTGTTAATAACAAGGATTTTGTTAATGCATTTGAAAAAGCATACGATGGTCTGACACTGGATAAAAAGGGGCTTGATAAGCAGGTACAGGTTGTATCGGTAAGCAGTGATGGATATGTATCTAAGATGCAGGTCGGCAATATGGTGATGACAGGAAGCACATTTGCAAAGATTCTGGGACTGAATTCACCTAATTATAAAATAGAATATATGGATAGTAGCGTAAAGATAACAACAACAGGAGTGGGAGATGGTTTCGGGGTTGGTGTATACACGGCACAGAATATGGCAGAAAGTGGTGCAACTTATGAGGATATTTTAAAAACATTTTATAGTGGGGTGAGTATCGGGACTTAAAGTGGCTGAAAAGAAGATAAAGAAATATATAGCTGTGGAGTGTTTAACGAGAATATATTAGTGAATATATTACAAGAGATTAAGAATCCTTTACGGATATTTTACGTAATAAAACATATAGATTTTAATAATACTCTTTATATTATAAGCAATCTTTGGTTAAGAAACATATTTTATCTCTGCAAAATGCGTATCGCAGGGTGGAAATATTATATTAACCTAAGGTTGCATTTTTATGTTGGAGCCAGCATTTCAGGTTGGGAAATCAGCAACAGAGGCTGAATATGAAATGTCTGATGTCCAGCATAATGTCAATAAGGCATAATATCAGGAGGAAGATATGAGAAGAATGAAAAAGGTTGCAGCAGCAACACTTACGGCAATGATGGTAGCAAGTCTGGCTATGGGAACAACAGAAACATGGGCAAGAAGCTCAAAGAGGGCAGCATGGAATAATGCAGCAGCAGAATCAGCAGATGTTGAAATGGAAGTAAAGGATGCCTGTTATACAGAGGATGGAAAAGAAACCGATGCTCATAATGTTAAGTCTAATGTATATGCAAACAGCACAGAATGGGCAGAATGGAAGACTAAGTGGGAGAGCGTAAGAACTAACTTCTGTCAGATAGCATTAACTCCAGGTGAGGATGCAGCTAAGCTTAATGCAGCATGGTATTCAACAACTAAGGATGAAACTCCTAAGATTAAGCTTATGGATACTTCTGGAAAAGAAATAAAGACATATGAAGGTAAACAGTCAGTTGAAGCTGATGTTGAGACTGTTAAGGATGGAGACAAGACATATACATTATATCCATGTAAGGTTACTGTAACAGGACTTTCAGAGAATACGTCTTACAAGTACCAGTATTATGTAAATGGAGCATGGTCTGAGACATATGACTATAAGACACAGTCAACAGACAGTTTCTCTATAATGTATGTAGGTGATCCACAGATAGGTGCTTCAACTAACCAGCTTGGTAACCAGAATAAAGAATACTATGCAATGAACGATTCATACAACTGGTATCATACACTTGACAATGCGGTTAAGAAGTTCCCAGGCTTAAGCTTTATTATGTCAGCAGGTGACCAGATTAACCAGACTGGTGTATCCAACGATGCTGATAAGCTGGAGCAGCAGATAGAATATGCAGGTTTTCTTAATCCATCTGTACTTAGAAGTCTTCCTGTTGCTACAACAATCGGTAATCATGATTCTAAGTCAGTTAACTATTCTAATCATTTTAATTATCCTAACAAGCAGACAAGTGATGCTAATACAGCATCAAAGACAACTGCAGGTACAGATTATTACTTCACATATGGCAATACATTATTTATAAGTATTGATACTAACAACTATAATGTTGCTACACATGAAAATGTGATAAAGGAAGCGACAGAAAAGAATCCTTCTGCGAAGTGGAGAATACTTATGTTCCATCAGGATATTTATGGCTCTGGCTATGACCATTCAGATTCAGATGGTATTGTTCTTAGGACACAGCTTACTCCTGTTATAGATAAATATGATATAGATGCAGTTCTTCAGGGACATGATCATACATATTCAAGAACATATCAGATATCATCAGATGGTTCTGACAGCCATAAAAAATATACAAAAGAAAATATGCCATCAACAAATGATAAAGATAAATTCTTTGCATATATTAAGGATAATAACTGCTATAACCTCAAGTCAGGCAAGGAGGATTCAAGCAAGGTTGTAGATCCAGAAGGTACTGTATATTTTGAGGCTAATTCAGCAACTGGTAGTAAGTATTATCAGCTTATTGGTACACAGCAGGATTATATAGCAGCAAGATGTCAGAGCTGGAGACCTACATATTCTGTTCTTGATATAACAGATACAACTCTTACAGTAAAGACTTATGATGCAGCATCTAATGAAGAACTTGTAGCAGATGGCGGTGTTAAGACTGCATATACGATTGTAAAGCAGGCAGATAAGACAGCACTTGATACAGAAATAGCAAAGGCAGAAGCTGCATATGATACAGCTAAGAAGGCAGGTAATTATACAGAGGCTTCTTTAAAGACTCTTGAAGATACTATAACAGCAGCAAAGGCTGTTACAGAAAATGCAGAAAGCACAACAACAGATATAGCAAGTGCGGTAACATCATTACAGGATGCAGTTAAGGGACTTGTGACTGTAGAGAATAATGATAACAAGGGCAACACAGAAAATAATAACAATGCAGCAGGAAACGGAACAGAGGATACTGCAGGTACAGGAAATGGAACAGTCACAGAGGATAATAGTGAAGCTGGTCAGGATGCATCTGGTTCAGGAAATTCATCAGCAAATGCGTCTGGTTCAGGCAGCACAGTTAAGACTGGGGATACAGCTAAGGCGGCAGTATGGTACACAGCAGCAGGTCTTTCAATGGCAGGTGCCGCAGGTATTATACTTGTAGAAAGAAAGAAAAAGAAGCTTAACCAGTAAAAATATATGGATTAATATGCTTTAAGAAGGAAAAGTAAATGTCAGATAAGAAACAAGTAGTTGTAAAAGCAGTGGTTGTTGTGATATGCATTGCAGCATTTATATTTGCGGCAGACAGGCTGAGGGTTACAGATAAAGAACCAATAGTAACAACGCTGGGTTATTCATATGAGAATGCCAGAGTAATCGAGGTGGTAGAGGATAATCTGTCACCTGACGGAATAAGGGTCGGATATCAGAGGTTAAAGGTGCAGCTTACATCCGGAGAGTATAAGGGAGAAATAGTAGATGCCACAAGTGCTGAGGGAAACCTGTTCGGAGCAGTATGTAAAAAGGGAGATTCGGTGGTAGTGCATATGAGTGTATCGGGTAGTTCTAAAAATGTCTCCGTATACTCAAAGGATAGAATAGTGGCAGTGGCTGCATTTGTAGGAATATTTTTACTGCTCATATGTATAATAGGTGGAAAGAATGGTGTTAAGTCAGTAGTTGGACTTGTGTTTACGTTTGTGTCAATATTTATGATATACATACCTCTCATATACAGAGGATTTTCTCCATTCTGGGCTGCCGTAATCATTACAATTATAACAACAATAGTTACGATGTATCTTATCAGTGGCTTTACAGTAAAAACAATATGTGCAATAGCCGGAACAGTAACAGGTGTGCTTCTTGCAGGCTTATCAGCATGGCTGTTTGGCAAGGTGGCAGATATAGACGGATATAATGTATCAAATATAGAAACGCTTTCTTATGTAGGGCAGATAACTAATATCCGGATAGGCGGGCTGTTATTTTCAGGAATTCTCATAGCTTCTTTGGGGGCTGTCATGGATGTTGCAATGTCTGTATCATCGGCAATGTGTGAAATACATGACAAAGCCCCACAGCTTGGCTGCTTCGAATTGTTTAAAAGCGGTATGAATGTTGGACGTGATATGATGGGAACTATGTCAAATACGCTTATACTTGCTTTTGTAGGAAGTGCAGTAAGTGAGCTTGTTATTAACTATGCATATAATCTTCCATTCAGACAGATTATTAATTCGTATAATATAGGTATAGAGATTATGCAGGGAGTATCCGGAAGCATAGGAGTTATACTTACAGTACCGGCTGTTGCTGTTGTAACAGCGTGGCTGCTTACTCATAGACATGGAAATATTGTTGTTTAGCAAACATTCGGTTGGCAAACTGACGACATAATATAAGTGGAACGGGAGGCATCACCATACAGCGTACACCGGAATTCTGCAAAGCCAGTGCAGCCGCATCTACGGCAATATCATGCGGCAGAATACAATCAGTGAGATAAGGCAGATGCAGATTATGGGGCTCCGTAGCTCCCCAAGGTAGGATGACAACGTCATACTTCACTCCTTTCACCTTTCCATAGCAGGAAACAGTAAGGTCAATTTCTCTTTTTTCCATGATAGTTTATTTTGGGGGTAAATCTTTACCGCAAAAATAAACATTATTCCGTCACATTGAACCTATTGCCGGCGATATTCTTTAGGTGACATGCCAGTGTGATGCTTGAAATACTTGCCAAAGAACGACTGGTTGGCAAAGTTTAAACGGTCGGCTATCTCCTGTATGTTCATGCTCGAAGAATTCAAGAGTGCCTTCGCTTCCAAGATCACTAATTCGTCAATCCACTCCCCTACCGTTTTTCCGCTGACTTCTTTCACTACTCCCGAAAGATGTTTCGGCGTCAGACACAGTTGGTCGGCATAGTATTTTACGCTGCGTTCAGACTGGTAAGACTCCACCAGAGACTCATAAAAGCGTTCGAAGATATACTCTTTCCGGCTTTTATTCTTCATCGTAGTAGCGTTTGCGGGTGCATGATTAGTGAAAATAGTGCAAAGCTCGAAAAAGAACCCCTGCATCAGTCCCATTACCACTTCCCTACGGTATAAAGCCTCCTTATTCCTCAACCGTTTCCTGATAAACGCGTGATACTCCTTCACCACCTCCTGCTCGTGCGGAGTGAGATCGAAACACGGATAATCTTTCAGATAGAAAAACAAAGAAAGCACATTTCCGATCTTAGGCAACGTCTCCAGCAAGTTCTTCGACACAGCAAAGAAAATGCCTTTAAAATCGTGACTGAAATACCGCTGCTCGATAATCTGATTAGGCAGTGCTATCACCATCAATCCGGGACACAATTGAAATTCACGCAAACTAATCTTAAAAGTACCGGTACCCTCCAGACAAAGCCCCACCGTCAACACTTCCAGTTTGGTAGGCCCGTTATACAACGATATAACGCTCTCCGTATCGAAAAGCGCTATATCATTATCAACAACATCAATGTTGTCAGAATCTATATGTTTAGAATGAACTACCGAAGAAATACCTACTTTGGGAACATTTTGAATATACATACTCTCTCTTTTTTGCGACAAATATACCAGCATTTAATCAGATATACAAGCCGTTCAAGAGTATTATCAGACATAATGAACACTTTTAGTTACTTATTGAACAGACCGGAATAAATATACAGAATCACGTTTGGCAGCCGGCACTGTCCATTTCTCCGGAACAAACTTCCACTGATTCAGGGCTTTGGGGTTCATCGTACCTTTCTTTTCGATATAATTCATCAAATAGAAACGAAGATCTTTATCTGTAGAGAAAATTATGCGGTCCTTCAAATCCTCCTGCGGAATACCCGATCCTTTCGTCAACAGTTCTCCACCACCATTACCACGGTATGAATTCAGTGCTACTTTATACATCTTGTCCATAGAAAAAGGAGTGCCATCAGCCATACTAATAATAGTAATCTTCTCCCCTTTCGGTTTTGTTACATCTACCGTATATATGATGCCGGCTGCCGAATCGAAGTTAAAACTAAAATTCTGAAAAGAAGCACGATCCGTTGCACCTTCACGACGCTGTTTGCGGAACAATAACAGATGGTCATCAGCTGATTTCATCTGATTCGTCCACAAGTTATATGACATTTCCAGCGCATCCTTCACCTCCTTACCGGACAGTTTCATGGTATAGAGCATGTTCTCATACTTATATAAGTTGAACATATCGCTCATACGAATGTCTCCTTCTTTAATCTCAGCATAAGCCGACAAAGGCGCACAGAAAGAAATATCAGCTCCGGTAATATCCAGTTGCAACTGATGAATCAAATCAATAAAAGCAGACGGGCCAAAGAACGCATCCTTGGAAGAAATTGTACGTTCCATCCGTCCGATTGTCCGGGACACAAAAGCGTGCGTCGCCTCATACTGTTTCTGGAAAGTATGCATAAAATCCTTATCTACGGCATAGTCATCCATGTTCACCAGCTTTCCATCTACTTGCTTCGAAACAATCTTTCCATTCTGTTTCTTCACCGTTACGGTCACTTCCGATACCACTTTTGCCGTATTGGCCGGATCAATTACCAGCACAGAATCGCCCGATGCATTGGCAACTCTTTCATTCCAGCGGGTATGGTCATGTCCCATAAAAACAACATCGAACCCTGGCACATTGGCAGCCAC
>OGLX01000894.1_pt1 | contig 17332 bp, 14 predicted proteins | sample 1572821 | NCBI WGS metagenome assembly OGLX01 (sample SAMEA2581908, study PRJEB24529) | metagenome | biome: Human gut stool | place: China | collected 2011 | reverse complement strand
GACTTGAAATGAACTTCAACAACTTCAAGCCCGTCAATGCGGTTGTGTTCGAGTTCCTGCAGACCACCAATATGAGCGGTCCGCTGCACGGCTTGCACGAACCCGAAGAAGGTCCCGTACACAAGACCGGCGGTTCCGACAACTATTACAACAACGGTCTTTACCCCGGCTGGGCGCATTGGGGCATGATGATAGCCAATCCGTTGATTGATTCGACTATCTATAACCAGGACGGTGACATGACGTTCAAGTACAACCGCATAAAAGCGCTGCACATCGGCTGGAGCGGACAAATAACTTCCGAATGGAGCTACATAGCCAAAATGAGCCACAACAGAACATGGGGTACTCCCGGTGCTCCCACACTGGATATTCTGGAGAACTTTTCGGCCTATGCCTCGTTCTCTTATTCTCCCGAAAGATGGAAAGGCTGGAACTTCAACGCCTCTCTCGCTTTGGACATGGGAGATATATACGGAGACAACTTCGGATTTCAAATGAAAATACATAAAACATTCTAAAGCAATGAACTACATACAGACAGAAATTGACGGCGTATGGATCATCGAACCGAAAGTGTTCAATGATGCACGCGGCTACTTCATGGAGGCCTTTAAGGAAGAAGAATTCCGTGCCAATATCGGCGATGTACATTTCGTACAGGACAACTAATCAAAATCCTCTTTCGGCGTACTGCGCGGGTTGCATTATCAGAAAGGCGAATACAGCCAGGCGAAGCTGGTACGTGTCATAAAAGGTAAAGTTTTGGATGTTGCGGTCGATTTACGCCGTTCTTCTCCTACGTTCGGCAAGTACGTCAGCGTGGAACTGAGCGAAGAGAACAAGCGTCAGTTCTTTATTCCCCGCGGATTTGCCCATGGCTTTCTGGTACTGAGCGAAGAGGCAATCTTTACCTACAAAGTAGATAACGGTTATGCTCCGCAGGCCGAAGCGTCGATTCGCTTCAATGATGAAACCATAGGCATCGACTGGCCGGTTGCGGAATCTCAGTTCATATTATCGGAGAAAGACGGACATGCCGTATCTTTCAAAGATGCGGAATATTTTGAATAAGATATGAAGATAGCCATTGTCGGTACGGGGTACGTCGGTTTGGTAACCGGTACTTGTTTTGCTGAAATAGGTGTCAATGTCATTTGCGTCGACACAAACAGCGAAAAGATAGAAGCATTGAAGCAGGGTATTATCCCAATCTATGAAAACGGATTGGAGGAAATGGTAAACCGGAACGCGAAAGCAGGGCGCCTGCAATTCACGACTTCTCTGGAAAGTTGCCTGAACGAAGTGGATGTTATATTCAGCGCCGTGGGTACTCCGCCCGACGAGGATGGCAGTGCAGACCTGAGTTATGTGCTTGAAGTGGCGCGTACCATCGGGCGTAACATGACGAAATATGTATTGGTGGTAACCAAAAGCACCGTGCCCGTAGGCACCGCCGGAAAGGTACGCATGGCTATCCAGGACGAATTGGATAAGCGGGGAGTACAGATAGACTTCGATGTAGCTTCCAATCCCGAATTCCTGAAAGAAGGCAATGCGGTAGCAGACTTCATGAGCCCCGACCGCGTAGTGGTCGGAGTCGAGAGCGAGCGCGCGAAAGAGCTGATGAGTCGGCTGTACCGCCCCTTCCTGCTGAACAATTTCCGGGTAATCTTCATGGACGTCACCTCGGCCGAGATGACCAAATACGCCGCGAACAGCATGCTCGCCACCCGCATCAGCTTCATGAACGACATCGCCAACCTGTGCGAAATCGTCGGAGCGGACGTGAACATGGTCCGCAAGGGAATCGGCAGCGACGCACGCATCGGAAGCAAGTTTCTTTACCCGGGCTGCGGCTACGGCGGTTCCTGCTTTCCAAAAGACGTCAAAGCGCTGATCCGAACGGCCGAGAAGCACGGCTATCCGATGGAGGTCCTCTCGGCGGTCGAGCGGGTCAACGAGCGGCAGAAACGGGTGCTTTTCGACAAGCTGACCAAGCGTTTCGGCAGCGATCTGACGGGGCGGAAGATCGCCTTGTGGGGGCTGGCTTTCAAACCCGAAACGGACGATATGCGGGAAGCCACGTCGCTCGTGCTGATCGACCGGATTCTCTCGGCGGGAGGAACCGTAACCGCCTACGATCCGGTGGCTATGGAGACATGCCGGGCGCGCATCGGCGACCGTATCCGCTATGCCAAGGAGATGTACGAAGCCGCCGTAGACGCCGATGCGCTGATTCTGGTGACCGAATGGAAGGAATTCCGGCTTCCGGCATGGCAGGTCGTCGAGCGCGTCATGCGCACCCCGGTGCTTTTCGACGGACGCAACATTTACGACAAGAAAGAATTCGCCGGCACGCGGATCGAATACCACTGCATCGGAGGATAGCCTTTCCGGCAGGAAGGCGGACGGAAACGAGCGGAACAAAAAAATTCCCGGAGACTCTCTCTCCGGGAATTTTTCGTGAAGAATATGCGGTAAGTGTCAGAATGACAAACCCACCCGGAGACCGAAATTACTCAGTTGGTCCATTTTGAAATTGAGCGTCGTGCACTTGTTGGTCGCATAACTGTAATACGCGGCCACATGGACTCCGATCCGGTTCTGGTTGAACGGGCAGACGTTCAGGCCCAACTCCGGGGAAACATAGAATCCCCAAGTCTTCTCATAGGCCTCGAGCACGTAAAAATAGGAAGAGACCCGGGCATAGTTGGCACCCACCTTCACCGCCACGTAGGGTTCCAGCACGCGCCCCTGCGTAAAGCGATAGCGGCCCGTAACGCCGAACGGCAACTGGAACACCGAATGCTGCTGGTCGGTCGTGATAGCTCCGGTTCCGCCGATGGGAAAAGTCTGGCGGGGAATGTACTTGTTATTGGTATGGAACGCGATGAAAGCGCCCAGACCGACGTTCGACGGGAAGTAATAGCCGCCCTCGAAATTCATGCCCCAGCCGCTCGACTTGTCGGCATAGCTGTCGCCCAGCGGCCAGTTGTACTGCCAGTCGATATTGAAATAGCCGTTGTAAAGTATCTGCGAATGCCCCGTGGCAGGCAGAGAAAGCGCCACGACGACAGCGGCGACGAACCCGAACAGTTTGCTTTTTATGTTTTTCATGATAATATTGCGTTTTATCGTCTGTTAATGAATTGGCTTATTGGGCTAAAGCGGTAATATTCAGATAGGGCGACTGCACGAACGACTGGTCGATCGCCTGAACGGCCAGCGCCGTGTTGATCGTGTTCGAGCCGGTCAGCAGTCCGCTCATGAAGGAGTTCCACACGACAGTAAGTTTCTTTTCCTGTCCCTGAGGAACGCGCAGGTCGACCATTTCGGTCAGCAGCGATCCGACGTGGTAGCTGTACACGATATTATAGGGGTAATACCAGTAGCCCCAGTTGCCCCAATAACCCGGGCCCCAGTAGCCGGGATAGCTGTCCCACCAGTAGGGATAGCTGTACCCCACGAAATACTGCGTGCTCTGAACATAGCTGATCTGCAGTCCGAGAGCCGCCTCCGCCTTGGTAGCGACACGGGTATAGCCGAAACTCTGCATGTTCTCCTCATAGGCTTCCAGATAGGGAGCGGCTTGATCCCCCGTCCAGTATTCAGCCTTGTCCTCGTTGCCGATCACCAACACGCTGTCGGGCATGTAATAGTTTTTCATGTTGCTGAACTCCGTGCTCTTGTCGTAGTTGGTAAATACGAGAAAATCGCTGCTCAGCTCCGACAGATCGGGCTCTTCCCTGCAGGAGGTCAGAGCGAAAACGGCCAATAGAATGTAGACTAATTTTTTCATACTCTTTTTATTAAAAGTTTTTAAATAGGTATTTCGCGGTACGTTACGGACTACCTTTCAAAATCCGTTCCACAATTCGCCGGGCTGTCGTTTCACAATGAGCCCGTTAGCACGGCCCTGATCCGACGCCTATCCGATGGCGGCAAACGGCCGGGCGGACCGCATGCGAGCCTTTCGTTCCCTGCTCTCGAACTCCGACGGCCGGACTTTCGCCCGGCTGCACGGCAACTTGCAGGGAAAGGCTTTCCGGGTGCCCCGTCGCAAGCGACGGCCTTCTCCGTTCTGGCCGATCCTTCCTTTTTATAATCCGAAAAGACTTTTCGCGCGAGCCGCTTTGCACGCAAACGTAAAATGAAGTATATTTGGTACGGCTCGCCCCGGACGCATATCCGGAAACCGGAGCCGTTCGTCCCATTCATCCCGTAGCCTTATGGTGCTGAACGCCGGAAATATCTTATTGGTCGGAGCGGTCTTGCTGTTCGTGAGCATTCTCGCGGGGAAAGCGGGCTCCAAGTTCGGCGTTCCCGTCCTGCTGCTGTTTCTGGGCGTCGGCATGGTGTTCGGCAGCGACGGGCTGGGCATTCAGTTCAACAGCCCGACGATCGCCCAGTTCATCGGCATGATCGCGCTGAGCGTCATCCTTTTTTCGGGCGGCATGGACACGAAGTTCAAGGAAATCCGCCCCGTGCTGGGTCCGGGCATCATACTGGCCACGCTGGGCGTGATGATCACCACGGCCATTACCGGAGGAATCATCTTTCTTGTCACGCGCTACTTTTTCGGATCGATCACGCTGACGCTTTACGAGTCGCTGTTGCTGGCAGCCGTCATTTCGTCGACGGACTCCGCCTCGGTCTTCTCGATTCTGAGAAGCAAGGGTCTGAGGCTGAAGGAGAATCTCCGTCCGATGCTCGAATTCGAGAGCGGAAGCAACGACCCGATGGCCAACATCCTGACGATCCTGTTCATTCAGGTCATTCAAGTCGGCCACATGAGTTTCGGACACTCGGCCGGCGTACTGCTGATGCAGATCGGCGTCGGCGCGGTCGCCGGCTACGTGCTCGGCCGCATATCGCTCTTCTTCGTCAACCGGCTCGACGTCGACAACCAGTCGCAATACCCGATCCTGCTGCTCGCGCTGGTATTCTTCATCTTTTCGTTCACCGACCTGATCGGCGGCAACGGCTATCTGGCCGTCTATCTCGCCGGTCTGGTGATCGGCAACAGCAAGATGCCGCATCACCGCAGCACGACGACCTTTTTCGACGGTATCGCCTGGCTCGCCCAGCTGGTCATGTTTCTGACGCTCGGCCTGCTCGTCAATCCGACCGAGCTGCTGCCCGTCGCAGGCATCGGACTGCTGATCGCCGTCGCGATGATCCTGATCGCCCGTCCGGCTACGGTCTACCTATGCCTGCTGCCTTTCCGCAAAATCTCCGGCCGGGCCAAAGCCTACGTGTCATGGGTCGGACTGCGGGGAGCCGTGCCGATCATCTTCGCCACCTATCCGCTCATCGCCGGAATCAACAATGCCAACCTGATCTTCAACATCGTGTTCTTCATCACGATCATGTCGCTCGTCATTCAGGGGACCACCGTAGGCTATATGGCCGGAAAGCTGAGAATGGTCGACGATTCGGAGCCTGCCGCCCTGAGCTTCAGTTTCGAGGAACTGCCCGACGAAATCAAGTCGACGCTGTCGGAAACGGAAGTGACCGCCGACATGCTAGCCTCGGGCGACCGGCTGATGGACCTTCCGCTTCCCGACGACGAACTGGTCGTCACGGTCAAGCGCGACGGCGCCTTTTTCATTCCGAACGGTCGCAGCAAGCTCTGTCTCGGCGACAAGCTGCTCGTAATCTCCCACAGCGAACGCGGCCAGATCCTGCAAACGAAATAGACGCCGCCGGCATGCGCTCTTGCAAGCGATCGCTAACGATTCTGCGCTTTTTCTCTCCGCGAAACGTGGAATTCCTCCACATCTTTCCACAAATCTCCCCAACCCGAGGCAAGCCTCCCTTCCGCCGCAACGCCAAACCAACAAACTATAAATCAACATAATAAAAACGAAACCGACAAAAATATCATGCTCCGGTACGGTTTTTCTTCCTTGTTTTTGTCGAAAGCAAAGAACAAGTAGAAAGAATTTTTTAAACGCCAAAGCCATGAAAAAGGTCGTATTCGCGGCTGCCGTACTCGCAGCCATCGTTTCAGCAACCGGAACCGCTTCAGCCATTTCATCGTCCGTTTTTCCGATCACCGCACAAGAGGGCTTTATCCGCATCGCGCCGAGCGACCTGCCGCAGGCCGTCCGCGATGCGCTGGACAAAAAATATCCGGGCAGCTTCGTCGAGGAAGCCTACTACGATGCTGCCGCAAGCCTTTACAAAGTAATCATGAAGAAAAGCGACGGCTGGTCGGCCACGATCATCCTCGACAAAGAGGGCTTCATACGGCAGGCATCCGAAACGCCGGCAGCCTAAGGAGCCGCGCTCCGAGCCGCCCCGCGCATAGAAAGCCGAAATACGCAGGATCTCATCCGTTCAACCCTTACGACAAGAACTCATGAACAAGCTATTGTTTACTGTGGCCGCACTGATTACCGCCGCATGGACGGCCCCCGTCTCCGCATACGCCCTTGCAGGAAACGCATCGACGCAAGCAACGGCCGTCCGAACGGGATTCGTCGAGATCGACCCGAGCGAGCTGCCTCAGGCCGTGCGTTACGCAATCGCCTCGCGGTACGCAAGCTCATCGATCGAGAAAGCCTACGCCAACGCCGGGATCAGGCTGTACAAAATTACCGTACCGAACCCGAAAGGGACCGAAATCACTCTCCTTCTCGACGCTCAGGGAACGGTTATGGACATGGTCGAACGAAGTGCCGGCTCATCCGTCCCATAAAAGAAAAATCCACATTCCCGACCGCAGGGGAAAGCCCGACAGTCGCATGGTGAAATCGGATCGTCTTGCTGAAGGCCTGTTTGCGAACAGGCCTTTTCTTTATACGATTATTGCTATCTTTGCAGGCGAAAAACATTACGAAAAGGAATCCGATGACAAAGGTGCTGATTGTAGAGGATGACGTCGCCTTCGCCCTCATGCTGCGGACATGGTTGTCCAAGAACGGATACGAGGCGGAGAGCGTCGTCAGTGCGGAGCAGGCGGTCAAGCGGATGGGGGAATGCGTGTTCGACGTCGTGCTGTCGGACCTGCGCCTGCCCGACCGCGACGGCATCACGCTGCTCGAATGGATACGGCACAAATCGCCTCACAGCGAAGTGATCATCATGACCGGCTACGCGAACGTCAGCACGGCGGTGGCGGCTATCAAACTGGGAGCTTTCGATTACCTCGAGAAACCGGTCAACCCCGAAATACTGCGCGAAAAAATGACCGCGGCGGTCATGCGGCACGAACAGCGCCGTTCACGGCCGGAAACGCAGTCCGCTTCGGAGCCCGGAACGGCTATCGTATGGGGACACAGCGAAGCGTCCGCCAAGCTCCGGGATCACCTGTTGCTCGTCGCGCCGACCAACATGTCGGTTCTGATCACGGGCGAAAGCGGCACGGGCAAGGAATACGCGGCCCGCTTCATCCACGCCAACAGCAAGCGGAAGGCCCGTCCGTTCGTCGCCGTCGACTGCGGCGTGCTCTCGCGCGAACTGGCCGCCAGCGAGCTGTTCGGACATGCCAAAGGAGCCTTTACGTCGGCCGTTTCGGACAAAAAGGGCGTCTTCGAGACGGCGGAAGGCGGAACCGTTTTCCTCGACGAGATCGGCAACCTGCCTTACGACGTACAGGTACAACTGCTCCGCGCGATTCAGGAACGCGTGATCCGTCCCGTCGGCAGCGTGAGGGAAACGGCCGTCGACGTACGGATCATCGCCGCGACGAACGAGAACCTGCTCGAAGCGATCCGCGAGAACAAGTTTCGCGGGGACCTGTTCCACCGTCTCGACGAATTCACCGTGCAGATTCCCCCGCTCCGGGAACGGAAAGAGGACATACCCGCTTTCGCCGAGTCGTTCCTGCAGGACGCCAACCGCGAGCTGGAAAAGCAGGTCGAAGGATTCGACGCCGAGACCGCCGCATGGATGAACCGCTACAAATGGCCCGGCAACCTGCGCCAGATGCGCAATGCGATCAAGCGGGCCGTTCTCTTCTGCAAGGGGCGCATCGTCACGATAGCCGACCTGCCGGAAGAATTGACGGCCGACGCGGAGAGTATGCCGGAGCCGCCCGCTTCGCCCCTGTTGCGCAAGGTCAACGAGAAAGAGCAGATTCTGGATGCGCTGCGTCGCGCGAGGAACAACAAGAGCGAGGCGGCCCGTCTGCTGGAGATCGACCGGAAAACCCTGTACAACAAGCTCAAGCTGTACGGTATCGAGCTATAGCGAGCCGGACATTCTTCCGAGGATTCGCTTCGCCGAGCCGATCGCGCGTTCGACCAGAAAAGATATTCGCGCCGGTTCCGCCGAGGAACCGCTCTTTTCCAATTCTTCCAGATCGGCCGCCGTTCGGTCGGCATGCAGCTGACGAAACATCGGCAGCATCCGGTGAGCCAGCTTGGCGAGCGACGGCCAGTCGCGGGAGGCCTCGTATTCTTCGAGCAGTTTCAGGCTGTCGCGCGTAGAAGACACGAAAGTCTCCACGACCGTCCGGACCGCCTCCTCATCGCCATTCATCATCTCCCGGAGTTCGCCCAAATCGTATCCCGGATCGGGAGACGGCATACCGGCGATCGTTTTCAGCAGCTCGCTCTGCGTGAATGGTTTGCGCAACACGGCGTCGAACCCGTCGCTCTCTTTCTCCAGACGGTCGGAAGCCGAGACGGCAATCACGGGCAACCTCCGCGCCCAGTCCTCCGAAGCGGAACGGATCGCCGAGAGCAGCTGATAGCCGGAAAATCCGCCCAGCTGAATATCGGTCAGCACCATATCGACATCGGCCAGCTTATCCACGCACTGCTCCAACCGATCACAGCAGCAGACCCTGTGACCGGCCGATTTCAGTATTTCGCTCAACATGGCTCGTTGCGAGGGATCGTCCTCGACAACGAGTATCGAACGAGGAGTGACCCGAGGGGGAGCCTCGGCCGGGACAGGCTTCGGAATTTCGGAAACGGAGACGGACAGCACGGGTATCGAGACCCGGAAAACGCTCCCCTCGCCGATCCGACTGTCGAGCTCCAACGTTCCTCCCAGCAGCTCGACCAGACGCGACACGACGGCCAGCCCGAATCCGCTGCCCTCCTTGCCGGCCGTATCGGCCCTCGAAAACTCGTCGAATATCCTCTTCTGCTCTTCCGGCGCAATGCCGCACCCCGTGTCGCTCACGGCGAATTCCAACCGTAGCGGCGCACCGTTCCCGTCTCCGGACCGAACGACTGCCGAAAGCGTTACCGACCCCCGGTCGGTGAACTTCACGGCGTTGGAGAGCAGATTGATCAGTACTTGCCTGATTCGGGCCGCATCGGCCTTGACGTACATGCCCTTCTCCGCGCGGTTGTCGCTTACGAGCGACACGCCCTTTCTCTCCGCCGAGGGCACGAACATGCCGAGGGTCTGATCGAATAGCGGGAATACCTCGAAAGGAGCCGCGTCGAGGGTCATTTTGCCCGTTTCGATCCGGGAATATTCGAGCAGATTGGTCAGCAGCTCCATCAGATGAGCCGAACTGTATCTCATGCTGGCCGTGTAACGCGCCACCTTATCGGGAGAAGGATTCGACGACAGCAGCTCGACGTAACCCATGATCGAATTGAGCGGGGAACGAATATCGTGGGAGATCGACAGCAGCAGCCGCTGCCGGTTCTCCATCAGGTCCTCCGCCTTGCGCCGGGCCTCCTCAAGGGCCTGTTTATAACGTTTGCTTTTATTTATATCGCTGAATATCAGAGCAACGAAAAGAAGCACTATGCACAACGCACCCAACGCGATCCCCAGCACGGACTCTCCCGCACGCTTGAGCGTCCGGTCGCGAGTACCGATCTCGTCGAGCGCTGCCCGGATGTTTTCGTCGTTCATCTTCTGCAAAAGCAGCGTAGCCCGATCGTTGATCGTCTGATCGATCAGCATCAGCGTATGCTGCTGCTGCCGGATAGCCTCCGCGGACCGGGCGCGCCGTCTGGAAGGTAACGCCGGCTTCGCCTGCAATCGAGCGCCGCCTACATCTGACGGCATCCTTTGCGAAACAACGGGAGCGAGCGTATCGACAGGCATCTCGCTGCTCCTCGGCATCTCTTTGAGCGTGTCTCTCGCCGTCATGAGAGGCCCCGCGAAACGCCGCCAAAACCTGTCCCGCTCGGAAGGAACCAAACGAATCGTATCCTTATGAACGGGCTTCTCGATCACTACGACCACCGGCGAAAGCGTGTCCTTTCGTTCGAGCGCCCGCAACAGGCTGTCGTGACGAAGCACCTCTCTTTCCCGAAGACGGCTCATCGTGGCGGCCAGACCGATCAGGTTCGATTTTTTCCACTTCAGCAGCTCGGTAATCTCCTCCAGAATGCCGATCTGCTCGGGAGGTATCTGCAACCGGCAAAGCGAGTCGATATGGCCGTAGACCGTGTCGATCGCCCGGTCGTAAGCTTCCAGATTGTCGACCGAAGGGTCCTGCAGATAGATATTCGCCCGGTAGCTCGCCTCGTACAGCGACGAGATCGTCGTGCCCGTAACCAGCACTTTCCGGTACGCCGCCCCCTGCGTAGCGTCCTCGCGAACGGCCAACGGCGCAATCCGCATGTAAATGTACCAAACGGTGAAAACCGCCGCCACGGCGACCAACAGATAGCCTACGGCCACCTTGATCCGCATGTTCGACTCGCTGCCGCCCGTATTTCCGAATTTTCTCATAGTCTCCCGTCGGTTGCCCGGCTAAAAATAGCTGTTTTGCCCGAAACCTACAACCGGCCGGGACGGAATCGCCCATATGCCGGCTCGCACGAGCTGCCCGTCATCCGCAAAGACAGTACCCGGCAAGACATGCGGACAGCTCCGCCGGCAGGATGAAACGCGGTGCTCGTTCGCCGACAAAATCCGGATTATTTCTTGCCGGTCGTGATTCCCGGCCAGCGGTCGGTCCGGAACGGCGAGGCCGGCAGTCCGGAAGCATTGATCAGATTGCAGTCCGGATTGTCGTCCCAGCCGTAGCGAACGGCCAAAGGATACGGGACCTCGGGCGAGCCGACCACCACGTCGCATCCGTCGATCGCAGCCTCGGCCCAATGGAACCGGCGATCGGCCCCTGCGACAGCGAACCCGCGGAGGACACGGCCGTCCCGCACCGCCAGTCCTTCGGCCTCGGCGAACCGGATCCGGAACTTATCGCCTTCGAACCCATAGGTCTGGCAAACGGGACCGCTGCATGCCACCGACTCGCCGTACACCCGGGCACGGGCAATCAGGGCCAAACGGCGGCCCAGCTCCTGCTTATTCTTCGGATGAATATTGTCGTCCTCGCCGATATCGATCGCCACGGCCATAGCGGTTCCGTCGAGATGCAGCGCCTCGGACTGAGCCTCCCTCAGCTCGGCCCATTGCGAAGCGGCAGGCTCGTCGTGCCGCGCTCCGAAATTAGCCAACTGCACGAACAGGAACGGGAAATCGCGCCCCCAGCACGAGCGCCAATCCTCGACGAGCAACGGGAAAAGCGTCCCGTACTGCTCGGCCCGCCATGCGTTCGATTCGCCCTGATACCATACTGCGCCCCGGAAGGCCAGCGGAACGAGCGGACGAAGCATCGAATGATAAAGCGCGGTCGGCCGGTGCGGATCGAAATCGGGCTGAACGGGCGGGGCCGGCAAATCGGCCAACTCGCTCCCGACCCGGTATCTCCACGGGCCGGACAGCGGTATATACCGGTCGTCGGACAGACTCAGGCGAAGCGACGGACCGTCGTAATTGAGCCCGCCGTCGCCTCCGGTGTCGAGCACACGGATCGCGATGACCGCCTCGCCCCCCTCGACCAGCCTGCCCGGCACCCGATAGACGCGCTCCTGCTCCAACGCATGGGTCGCGCCGACCTGCACTCCGTTGAAATAAGTCACGTCCCTGTCGTCTACGTAGCTAAGGCGAAGGGTCAGGTCGCGCCCCCGCCAGCGGGCCGGTATCTCGATCCGCCGGCGCAGCCAGACGATCCCGTCGTGGCCCGGCAGACACTCCGCATCGAAATAGGCGGGCAGAGTGATCGTATCCCAGTCGCTGTCGTCGAAGGATCGCTCCTTCCACAGACACTTTCCGTCCCGATACGCCGGATCGCGCTGCGCGACAACCTGCTCCCAGCGAGCCGAGTCATCGCGGAATCCGGCCCATAACCGGCTCTCGTCGGCCCCGGCCGAGCGAACCTGCTCGACGCGCTCCGCAAAATCGGAATGCGTGGCCAGCGCCTCGGGACTCATCCACGACTCGGCCACCGTACCCCCCCACGAAGTATTGATCACTCCGACAGGGACTCCGAGCGCCTTATGCAACTCGCGGGCGAAAAAGTAACCGGCGGCGGAGAAGTCGGGAACCGTCCGCGGCGAGCAGGGCTGCCAGCCTCCGCCTACGACCTGTACATCTTTCCTCGGAGCCAAACTGGAAACCCGCTTGACGCCGAACAGGCGTATCCGAGGCCAGTCGGCACTTTCGATCTCGCGGGCATAATCGCGCACGCGGCCCCATCCTCCTACCGGCATCTCCATATTGGACTGCCCCGAGCAGATCCACACCTCGCCGATCAGCACGTTCTCCAACGTAACGGCCTCCCCGTCCGAAACGGTAACCGTATAAGGTCCTCCCGCATCGGGAGTTCTCAGCTTCAGCAGCCATTTTCCGTCCGCTCCGCAACGGGTTCGGACGGTCGATCCGTCCCACGACCCGGTCGCCGCCACCTCGGCCCCCGGTTCGGCCCAGCCCCAAAGAGGCGCCTCGCACTGCCGCTGCAAAACCATGTCGCTGCCGAAAACGGAAGCCAGCCGGACTTTGGCCTGCAGCAAACCGCCCGCCATCAGTCCCAAACAAAGAATACCTATTTTTTTCAGATTCATCTCGGATCGTTTTTATCGTCCGCCATAAAGTTAGCCATTCCTGCCCGAAATATTCTTCCCCCGGGAGAAAAACAAGCAGGATTCGGGAAACGGCCTCGGCTCCCCAAACGAAAACCGCAGAAATTCCTGCCGACATGAAAAGTCATATGCAAAAAACGATATTCGGCTTCGCTTCTAAAGAAGCGAAGCCGAATATCGCCTCGCCAAACACCGGCAACCAACATCCCTCAAAAAAACAGAGAGAACGAAAATCAACCAAACTCCCCGAAATATCCTGTAATCGGGTACTTGCCATATTTTTTCTCGGCCAGGCAACGATTCGGATACCGAGCGTGGCACAATAAAATTACGGGAAAGATATTTAATTGCGAATTCGTGATCCGATTTCTAATTTTATGTTTCAGACAGGAACCAGATAGCAGAAGAACCGTGCAAAAAGAACACGGCTCAATTGCCCGTTAAAGTGCTACATCCCGTTATCGAGGTTACTCTTATCATACAACTGAATCTTGTTGTGCCGGTCTAAGCAGACGACAGAAAAATAAGTTTGGATCAATGCGCACATTGATCCAGAGGTCATCACGTTATTATCCAATTTATGAGGACTTCATAGCCGGAAGAATGCGGGCTAACGCGATGAACATAATACATCCGAAAGCCAAAACATCGGCATCTTATCAGGAAAATATGTTCGGTGAGTGATATTATAAATGGATATTTCTCTTTTTGTTTCCAAAAGAGATCGAATCCGAGACATAGTACTATCCCCATTCATCCGCTTTTGATAATATCCAAACGATGATTTCCAATCCAGTCTCCCGACTTTTGCCGATTCTGTTCATAATGACAGACAAATATTTACGACGATCATCAACGATTAATATTTCATTGGCAACTTTTATATGTTCGAGTTCTTCGTCGCCCAAGCAATCGTCCGGGATGTTTATCATACACTGATGACAATATTTTTAGTTTCATTCCAGTTGGAATATCGAAATGAGGCGTAATGCATTATTTTGTCGCCAATATTAACTTCAGTGCCAGTGAAGCATTTATTAATTTGTCGGTCAAAACGTTCGTGGTCGATAATCATCTCCTCATCGACTACATTGCATTTCAATGAAAGACCGACCGCGCCCCAAGGTGTATTGGTCATCTCAGGTGAAGCCGCAAGATCGGAAAAAACTGCGGCATGACGGTGAGTTCACGACGTGAGCAGAGGTTCCCAATAGAGTTATTTATTGCGGTACAGATCAATACAGAAATACTGAAAAACAACACAATAATACGCTCCAGAACGAAGGTGACGATGGAGTAATTCCAATTCTTCCTAACCCAGCTTTTTATGCCGTTTTTCAGCATTTCAGACAAATGAAAATAGACATAAGAGCTAATTAAGAACTATTTGCGGATCGTCCTTTCCCGCTTTGAAGCGTTAGATCGATATACCTTCGTCCGAAAGTTCCATAGCGCAGGGATCCGAGGCAGACCTCACTGCCAAACGGCACCTTACACCTCTATCGCACCGCATCACTCTCCAGCGGATCGGCCGCCAACACACAACAGGCGTGGGCGCGAATACGGCCGGACACTCCGGATCGAAACCGTCGTATTCGATTGCTCACGGTCGATATCGGCGTTGCAGAACCATGGCCGGAGCTTGACAGGACTGATTTCCGCCCCTATCTTGCCCGTGTTGATGCCGCTTCTCTTCAGCGAAATATGTATCTCATCAAGTCTGTAAGGGCTGTACCCTCTTTTTTCCTTTCATGTAGCAAACGTACGGCAGAACAGCCTCAGGAGAGTTATACCGTACTCGTACGATCAGTCCTTCTGCCGTTAAGCTAATAATCCCGTTCGACACGGGCGATTTTGGAATTGAGTTGCTCGATCCGCTCGTCGTGCAATACTTTTTTGTATTCGATCGGCATGACCTTGATGAACTGGTCCGCGTATATGCTCCAATTGTCGAGTATGCGCTGCGCCAACGGGCTTCCGGTATGGCGAAGATGTGCCGTGATGAGGCTGTGCAGTTCGTGTATGTCGGCCGCTTCTTCGCCCGCGAGTGTCAGTTCGACCATCTCCATGTTACAGAAAAAGTCGAAATTACCGTCGCGGTCCCACACATAAGCTATTCCTCCACTCATCCCGGCCGCGAAGTTGCGGCCTGTCGGCCCGAGGATTACAGCGCGGCCGCCGGTCATATACTCGCACCCGTGGTCACCGACCCCTTCGACGACAGCTACCGCACCGCTGTTACGGACACAAAACCGCTCGCCCACCTGACCGTTGATGTACACTTCGCCAGCCGTAGCCCCGTAAAGCAACGTATTGCCGGCGATGATGTTCTCTTCCGGGGCGAATGTGGAACCCTGCGGGGGGCGCACGACGATCTTTCCGCCCGAGAGCCCCTTGCCGAGGTAGTCGTTCGCATCGCCTTCGAGCGCGAAGGTTACGCCTTTTTCGAGGAAAGCACCGAAACTCTGTCCGGCCGAGCCGTGGAATGCGATCCGTATCGTCTCGTCAGAGAGCCCTGCGGCTCCGTAACGCCGGGCGATCTCGCCCGAAAGCATCGCTCCTACCGAACGGTCCGTGTTACGAATCGGCATGTCGAGATGTACCGGCATGGCTGCCGTAAGGGCCGGACGGGTCAGCGAGATCAGAGACAGGTCCGCGACTCTTTCGAGCCCATGGTCCTGTACGGCAGTACGGCGTAATGCCCGATCGTCATCTGTCCCCGGCGCAACCATCAGTCGTGCAAGATCTACCCGGACCGCTTTCGATCCCTCGGACCGGGAGCGTTCAACGAGCAGATCGGTACGCCCCACGATATCGTCGATCTTCTCGAAGCCCATCTCGGCCAAATATTCACGCACTTCGCGAGCAAGAAAGGTAAAGAAGTTGACCAGATAGTCCGCATGGCCGCGGAATCGCTCGCGCAGTTTCGCATCCTGCGTAGCCACACCCATCGGGCAGGTGTTGAGATGGCACTCGCGCTTCATCACACATCCCAGCACGATCATTACGCTGGTGGCAAAACCGAACTCCTCGGCTCCGAGCAACGCACTGAGGATCACGTCGCGTCCCGTTTTGAGCTGTCCGTCTACCTGCAGGGAAACAAGACCGCGCAGGTTGTTGAATACAAGCGTCTGCTGTACCTCGGCAAGCCCCAGTTCGGGAGGCATCCCGGCATGGCGAATCGAACTGGCCGGACTGGCGCCCGTACCGCCTTCGCTACCGCTGATGAGGATCATGTCGGCCTTGGCCTTGGCCACGCCGGCGGCCACCGTCCCTACGCCCAATTCGGAAACGAGCTTGACGCTGATACGTGCCGAAGGATTGACGTTCTTCAGGTCGAAAATTAGCTGTGCGAGATCCTCGATCGAGTAAATGTCATGATGTGGCGGTGGCGATATAAGCGAGATGCCGGGAATCGAATGACGAGTGCGGGCGATCATCTTGTCGACTTTGAAGCCGGGCAGCTGTCCGCCCTCGCCGGGTTTAGCCCCTTGCGCCACTTTGATCTGTATCTCGTCGGCGTTTACCAAATATTCCGCGTTGACTCCGAATCGTCCCGAGGCCACCTGCTTGATCGCACTGCGGGCCGAAGTCCCGTCGGGACGCGTCTTGTAACGTTCCGGGTCCTCCCCCCCTTCACCCGTATTGCTGCGTCCGCCGATGCGATTCATCGCTACGGCGATCGCCTCGTGTGCCTCGCGACTGATCGAGCCGTACGATATAGCCCCCGACACGAAACGTCGCATAATTGCCTCCTCCGGCTCGACCCGCTCTATGTCGATCGGATTACGTCTGAAATCGAGCATGTCGCGCAGAAAAACGGGCGGGTGCTCATTGTCGGCGATATGCGTGTACTCCTTGAACTTGGCGTAGTCTCCCGTACGGGTGGATTGTTGGAGCCGGGAGATGGTCTGGGGGAACCATGCATGGTATTCGCCTCCTTTGCGGTATTTGTAGATACCGGTGTTTTCAAGCGGCGCACCCTCCATCGTCTCTGCGCCGAAACCCCGCGCATGGGCGGCCAGCGCCTCGGCAGTGATGTCTTCGATGCCAATTCCCGCGATCGGAGACACTCCGCCCCCGAAATAGCGGTCAAGCACTTCCTGTGCCAGGCCCAATGTATTGAATAGTTTGGCCCCGCGATAGCTGCGGATCGTGGAGATACCCATCTTCGACATGATCTTGAGCATTCCCTTGTTGATCGCCTTGACATAATACTTCTCGGCCGTCGGGTAGTCGAGTTGTATCTCGCCCCGGCGTACCAAATCGTCCAACACACCGAAGGCCATGTAAGGGTTGACTGCACTCGCCCCGTAGCCGATGAGCAGGGCCACGTGCATTGTCTCGCATACCTCGCCGCTCTCGACGATCAGTGCGATCTGCGACCGTTTGCGTACTCCGATCAGGTAATGATGCACAGCCGAAAGAGCCAGCAGCGACGGGATCGGAGCCAGACGCTCGTTTACGCCCCGGTCGCTTAT
>OGLX01000889.1_pt1 | contig 17373 bp, 16 predicted proteins | sample 1572821 | NCBI WGS metagenome assembly OGLX01 (sample SAMEA2581908, study PRJEB24529) | metagenome | biome: Human gut stool | place: China | collected 2011 | reverse complement strand
CGCCCAAAGGCTATTTTGAAGCGGAGATTGACGACCATGCCGGAGAATCGGAAACTTCCGTGATGATGCACTATCATCCGGAACTGGTGAATCTGGCTGAGGCCGGTGATGGTGAATCGAAACCGTTTGCCATTGCTTCGCTGAACGAAAAAGTAGCTTGGGTACCTCGCCATTGGGACAAAGCAACAGTAGACAGTGGTGTAGGAAACCCGAAAAAAGCAACAGCGGAAAAAGGAGAGCGTTATGTGAAACCGATCGTAGAGAAACTCGCCGGACTTTTTGAAGAAATGGCACAGCATGATCTATATGAATGATGGAAAGTGTCTGATAAAAAACAGGCAGCGTCAAATAGTTGACGCTGCCTGTTTTTTTAATTGTTACCTAAAAACTAATCTTTATTCCTATAAAAAACAACCTATTTATTAACTGCTGCAAAAATACAGCATGTAGTTGAATTACGTTTTGATATAAATCAAAAAATGTTTTTTACAGTACTCCCGAACGAACACGACTGAGTGTTTCCGGGGTCATCAGCAGGTAGGATGCAATGTGTGATAACGGAGCTCGTTTGATGATCTCCGGATGATGGTGCAAGAGTAGGTTGTAGCGTTCGCGTGCTGTTTCGAAACGCCATGAATCGGCCTTTATTTGCGATACGATGAGTGAGTATTCCAGTACCTTACGATAGAAAGCATTGATTTCTTTGGATTGTTCCAGCAACTTTTGCAGGACGTCATAAGGGAGCATATATACTACCGCCGGTTCCAATGCTTCAGCCATCAGGTGGGTAGGTTCTTGTTTTAACAGGCTTTCGATGCACATCAGGATACATCCTTCGTATGAGAAATGTTCGGTCACGTCTTTCCCGTTTTTGTAATAGTACTGCCTAAGCATGCCTTTTCCTACAAAAACAAGTTCGTGGGCTACTTCTCCTTCGTTTAGCGCTATGGCTCCTTTGGGGAATTCTTCACGAATCAGTATGCTTTCTATCTGCCGTCTTCCTTCTATACTCATCTCCGGAAAGCGGGAGTTTACAACGGCGTTTACTGTCTCTCTTAATAGTGTGTCCATTTCTTTTTTGTCTTGATGTGTGCAAAAATACTAAAAACGGTTGACATAAATCAAGTGTGGCACAAAAAAGATGTATCTTTGTACTTAAAATCAAGATGTAGGCGATGATGAATAAAATTATAGGAGCGGCTGTATTGCTGCTTTGTTTTTGCAGTTGTGTGAAGGATAATGATGCGATATATTATCCTGTGGGTAATGTGGATATTGAAAAAGGCGGTCCGGCTCTGGAAGTAGGATCTAATAGTATTTTGGTGGCTGAGAGCTATAATGAAGAGGATTATGTATTGGATACGCTTGCGCAGTATCCGGGTGATCCGACTCTTGGCAAGCTGACGTTTATGATTAATCTGAAAAATCAGTCGGGAACCCGGGAGGTTGCAGAGTTCAATGGTGTAGGTAAATCCGTATTGACTATGAGCCTCGGTTACAAAGACGGTAATTATCCGGTAGAAAGCCAGATTCCTGTTTATACTTCCGCAGATGCTACTGCTAGTTATGCCATTAAACTTCGTTTAAAGGGAGAGTTAACTTTAACCGACGATGAATGGATGATTGATTATGTTTATGCTCAACTGGCCGGTTTATTCCAGCCTTATCCGCCAGCGTCTTTCCCGGAAGTCTTTATGTGTAAAGGAGGGGAACAGTCTTTTGCTACTTTTGATTCATTTCGCAGGACCTGGACATTTGATATAACTTATGATCATTCCGAGCTTTCTTTTAGTCAATTATACTTTAACTTATTTGTTAATCTGGCTGGGCAAAAGCGGGAAGACAGAATCCGGCTGAGGATAGATAAAGATTCCTACTTTAAGATATATAAAATAAAAGAGGAAATGTAGTTTAACTACATTTCCTCTTTTATTTAGTAGTGGGTACGAGAATCGAACTCGTATTACATGCGTGAGAGGCATGTGTCCTAACCGTTAGACGAACCCACCGGCATTTTATGGATTTAAAAAGAGCCAAGTCTTATAAACTTAGCTCTTTTTCTCTTGAGATTTGTTTGCGGAAGCTGGGGGATTCGAACCCCCGGTACCCTTACGAGTACGTCAGTTTAGCAAACTGGTGGTTTCAGCCACTCACCCAAACTTCCTTGAACCCGCATTCTCTCTCAAATGCGGTGCAAATATAGGGGGAACTTTTGGACTACGCAAATCTTTTAGCAAGATTTTTTTAGTCTGTTTTTTGAAAAATCAGATAACTTGCTATGTTTCAAATGTTAAACGAATGATTTTTTTTTCGATATCTTTTATTTTTTGTTACGAAGGAAAGAACTTGAAACATATTGACGGTATCTGCTTGCGATATTGACGGTATCTTAGTGAGATAGGGTAACTATGTCGACCGGACAGTGACGCTATATTTCAGAGCATAAAAAAAGGCTATCTATCCCAGACAGCCAATCTTTTGTTAACCTTAAATCTAATACTATGAAAAACACATTACAAAGATACGGACTTCTGTTAAATTAGCAAGTAAAGCAAGAAAAAACAGATGTTTTATAACATTGATTAAATAATTCATTCTACTATTCAATCTTTATTAAGATTTTTACTGCTTTGAATGCTATATTCCCAATATTTATCACATAGTTGCAGGTAACTTGTCTCGGCACTCTTACCTCCCAAGGAGATAGCATACATCTTTGTTTGTTTTGCTTTTGCATGTTCTATGCTTCGAGCTAACATATAATCAACGGGACGCATCTCAAAGTCGGATACGGTGATGATATCTGTTTCCATATATTGGTAATCGGAGGCAAAGATACGAGATTTCTTTGAGATAGGTTTATTGGGTACAGAGGGATTTACCTCCATAATTAGGCAATTTCCTCCGTACAAGTAGGACTTTTCAGTTTCATAAGGAAAATTCATTCTATACTTTTGTCATATCGAAAGATAAATGATATAAATAAGGACCATAAAAATAAAGGATTATGAAAACGAACGCATTCAAATACTTAGGTATAGCTTTAATGGCATTGATGATGATTAGCCTTACTTCTTGCGAAGTAGAAATTGATAGCTTTTATGATGATGATAATATCGGTGGCGGGTATTATTCCCGTTCGTCGGAATTGTGCAGTCGCACATGGATCAGTTATTACCGTGACGCAGACGGGAACCGTTGTTGTCAAGAACTGGATTTTTATTTAGACCGTACAGGGGTTGATTACATACGAGTGGAATACCGTAACGGAGATGTGGAAGTTTTTGAATATAATTTCCGGTGGAACTGGGAAAACTATGCACAAACATCTATCAGGATGTCCTACGGTCCGGGTGATGTTTCCTATCTGGATGATGTGTACCTTGGTGGAAACAGATTAAGCGGTTATCTGGACGGAAGGGATAACTTTGTGGAATATCAGGGAAGCAGGTAAAAAAAACAATAGGTATCGGAGATAACAAGATGCAGGTAGAAAGACGAGGACAAAGAAGGATAAGATAAAAATGTGTCAGGGGTTAATGACAGAATGATAGGTAGGAGAGGTAAAAGGTTGCCAATAGGATTTCAGGAATAAGGGTTAGAGTATAAATAGGGCGCGAAATGAAAGCATAAAAGTTTTGAACGGGACTAAATAGTTTTTATCTTTGCGCCCTATTAGTTTTATATATACATGGAGTGGTTATCTAGTCTATTTCTCGAACATTCTGCCTTACAGGCTGTTGTGGTACTTTCACTGATTTCTGCGATAGGTCTGGGCTTGGGAAGAGTGCATTTCTGGGGTATATCCCTGGGAGTCACTTTTGTTTTTTTTGCCGGTATACTTGCCGGGCATTTCGGGCTTTCGGTTGACCCGCAGATGTTGAATTACGCAGAAAGTTTCGGTCTGGTTATCTTTGTTTATTCTCTCGGTCTACAAGTGGGGCCCGGTTTTTTCAGTTCTTTCCGGAAAGGAGGAGTGACGTTGAATATGTTGGCGTTGGGAGTTGTTCTTCTGGGTACTTTATTAACGGTGGTAGCCAGTTATGCTACAGGTATATCACTTCCCGATATGGTTGGTATTCTTTGCGGAGCAACGACAAACACTCCGGCGTTGGGAGCGGCGCAGCAGACATTGAAACAAATGGGCATGGATAGTAGTACGCCTGCTCTGGGATGTGCCGTGGCCTATCCAATGGGAGTAGTCGGTGTGATTCTTGCCGTTTTGTTAATTCGTAAAGTATTGGTTCGCAAGGAAGACTTGGAAATAAAGGAGAAGGATGATGCGAACAAAACCTATATTGCAGCGTTTCAAGTACACAATCCTGCTATTTTCAATAAAAGCATAAAGGATATAGCTCATTTGAGTTATCCTAAGTTTGTTATTTCCCGTTTGTGGCGTGACGGACATGTCAGTATTCCGACTTCTGATAAAGTGTTGAAGGAAGGTGATCGCTTGCTGGTGATTACGGCTGAAAAAGATGCGCTGGCTCTGACTGTGCTTTTCGGCGAACAGGAAAATACGGATTGGAACAAAGAGGACATTGACTGGAATGCGATTGACAGTGAACTGGTCTCCCAGCGCATTGTTGTCACTCGCCCTGAACTGAACGGGAAGAAATTGGGAGCGCTCCGGTTGAGAAATCATTATGGAATCAATATCAGCCGTGTCTATCGTTCGGGTGTACAACTGCTCGCCACTCCGGGATTGATACTTCAGTTGGGTGACCGACTGACGGTAGTAGGGGAAAAGGCAGCCATTCAAAACGTGGAAAAAGTGCTAGGTAATGCTGTCAAGAGTTTGAAAGAACCTAATTTAGTTGTTATATTTATTGGTATCGTGTTGGGATTGGCGTTAGGTGCTATTCCTTTTTCTATTCCGGGTATCAGTACTCCTGTAAAACTAGGCTTGGCAGGTGGTCCTATTATTGTCGGTATCCTTTTAGGTACGTTTGGACCACGGATACACATGATTACCTACACTACTCGTAGTGCCAATTTGATGTTACGTGCCTTGGGACTCTCAATGTATCTAGCCTGTCTGGGACTAGATGCTGGGGCACATTTCTTCGATACGGTATTCCGTTCGGAAGGGCTACTGTGGATCGGTTTAGGAGCCGGACTGACAATCATCCCAACTGTTTTAGTGGGCTTTGTAGCCTTCAAGATGATGAAGATCGATTTTGGCACAGTGTCCGGTATGCTATGCGGAAGTATGGCGAATCCTATGGCATTAAATTATGCAAATGATACAATTCCCGGTGATAACCCGTCTGTAGCCTATGCGACAGTATATCCATTGTGTATGTTTCTACGGGTGATTATTGCACAAGTACTGTTGATGTTCTTATTAGGTTGAAAATAAATTTTATATGAAAATTGTAAACGAGTAAATAAAAAATATATTTGTCACGAATAACTGAATGGAATGATTCCGAACAACGAACATAGGAAGCAAAGTAATTGTTAATTAGTAAATTGTAATAAAATAGAATGACTGCTCAAAGTAATATAACTCCTGAAAGTATTGTGGGCGATCTCCGCTACCTTCAATTGCTTTCCCGTAGTTTTCCTACTATTGCCGATGCTAGTACGGAAATTATCAATCTGGAGGCTATCTTGAATCTGCCTAAGGGGACAGAACATTTCCTGACAGATATACACGGTGAATATGAAGCATTCCAACATGTACTGAAAAATGCTTCAGGTGCGGTAAAGCGTAAAGTGAATGAAATATTCGGCAATACTCTCCGTGAAGCGGAAAAGAAAGAACTCTGTACGCTGATTTACTATCCCGAAGAAAAACTTCAACTGGTGAAAGCTCGTGAGAAGGACTTGGACGATTGGTATCTGATTACTCTGAACCAACTGGTGAAGGTCTGTCAGAATGTGTCTTCCAAGTATACGCGTTCTAAAGTGCGTAAATCGTTACCTGCCGAGTTCTCCTATATTATTCAGGAATTATTGCATGAATCGTCTATCGAACCGAATAAACATGCTTATATCAATGTAATTATCAGTACGATTATTACAACAAAGCGGGCAGATGACTTCATCATTGCTATGTGTAACCTGATTCAACGGCTGACTATTGACTCCCTGCATATTGTCGGTGACATCTACGACCGTGGTCCTGGTGCGCATATCATCATGGATACTTTATGTAATTATCATAATTTTGATATTCAATGGGGAAACCATGATATTCTTTGGATGGGTGCTGCTTCGGGCAATGACAGTTGCATCGCTAATGTGATCCGTATGTCTATGCGTTACGGTAATTTGGGCACATTGGAAGATGGTTATGGTATTAATCTGCTGCCATTGGCTACCTTTGCTATGGATACTTATGCTGATGATCCCTGTACTATCTTCATGCCGAAGATGAATTTTGCCGATGCTCACTATAATGAGAAAACCCTGCGTTTGATTACCCAGATGCATAAAGCGATTACTATCATCCAGTTTAAGTTGGAGGCTGAAATCATCGACCGTCGTCCTGAATTCGGCATGGAGAACCGGAAACTTTTAGAGAAGATAGACTTCGACCGTGGTGTCTTTGTGTACGAGGGAAAAGAATATGTCCTGCGTGATACCAACTTTCCGACAGTAGACCCAGCCAATCCTTATCGGCTGACAGAAGAGGAACGTGAACTGGTAGAAAAGATTCATTATTCATTTATGAATAGTGAGAAGTTGAAGAAACATATGCGCTGTCTGTTTACGTATGGCGGGATGTATTTGGTTTCCAACTCGAATCTTCTTTATCATGCTTCCGTACCTTTAAATGAAGATGGCAGTTTCAAGCGTGTCAAAATCCGGGGAAAGGAATACTGGGGACGTAGGCTACTGGATAAGGCCGACCAGTTGATTCGTACCGCTTACTTTGATGAAGAAGGAGAGGAGGATAAGGAATTTGCTATGGACTATATCTGGTATATGTGGTGCGGTCCTGAAGCTCCTCTGTTTGATAAAGATAAAATGGCTACTTTTGAGCGCTACTTTGTAGAAGATAAAGAACTGCACAAAGAGAAGAAAGGGCATTATTATACATTGCGTAATCGTGAGGATATTTGTGACCGGATTCTGGAAGAATTTGGTGCTTCGGGTCCTCATTCGCATATCATCAATGGTCATGTGCCGGTAAAGACTATTCAGGGCGAACAGCCGATGAAAGCTAACGGCAAACTTTTTGTGATTGACGGTGGATTTTCAAAGGCTTATCAGCCGGAAACAGGGATTGCAGGATATACGCTTGTTTACCATTCTCACGGTATGCAGCTTGTACAGCATGAACCATTCCAGTCGCGGCAGAAAGCAATTGAGGAAGGGCTGGATATTAAGTCTACCAATTTTGTACTGGAATTCAATTCACAACGAATGATGGTGAAAGATACTGATAAAGGAAAAGAGCTGGTAACGCAGATTCTGGATTTAAAAAAGCTACTTGTTGCTTATCGTACCGGATTGATAAAAGAGAAGATATAAAAGAATAGTAAGTAGTGATTAACAATGAACGGTGAATAAGTTGCAACGTAATAAAGCAACTTGTTCACCGTTCACTATTTTGTATACTGTTTGCTATACATACATTCTTTTTTAGAAAAGAACAATGCCTGCTTCAATGATAACACCTTTATCGTAATTGCTTGATTTATTATAGAACCGGGTAAGTCCGTAACCACCCGTTGCAAAAATACCGAATTTTGGAGTAAACTGATATTCCAGATTGGCACGGGCTTGCAGTGCATATAGGCGTTTTGGAATTACTTCATCCTTATTGTCGAATGCTTCAATGTGTTGATAACCAAGATCTCCGCTGATAGATAGTCCTTTATAAACAGGGAAGGAAATACCAGCACGATAGGAGGCGCTGGCTGAGAACTTGTCATTTAAGTCCTGATACATGGAACCGACTCCCAGAATTGTATAGAACAGCTGGTTCTTGAAACGCACACCGATGTTGGCAGCTGTAGAATTGCCACCATACAGCATCATTTGCACTTTCGTATCAGGATTGGCATTGACCAGACCCAGTTGCAATCCTTTCATATCTTCCCTATAATAATTGACCAGACCAATTTGTAAACCACGGGCTTTTGTTGCATAGTTGCATAAAGCGATCTGTAAGCCATTCAGTTTTCGGGCAGTAATATTGGCAATACCTGCAATCTGCAAACCATTCATATCTTCGCCCACCACATTCAGTAGTCCGGAAGTTACCATACCGTTATAACTCTGTCCGGTGATATTGGCTGCGCCGGAGAACTGAAAGCCCGAAGCCATGTTTCCTGTCACATTCATAAAACCGCTCATCATCACTCCCGAAGTATTATCTCCTCCGATGCTGGTAAGACCGGCAATAATTACCCCTTTTGTACCGTCTCCGGTAATATTTACTAATCCGGCAGTAGAAAGTCCTATGGTATTGTCACCGCTGATATTGCTGACACCCGCTATCTGAACACCGCGCATTGTTCCACCTGCCAAGTTAGCCAAACCTGTGATTTGCACTCCATTCATGTCGCCATGCACTACGCTTCCCAATGCATTGATACCAACACCATTCAGGCGGTTCAACGTAGAAAGCAGACCGATATTGACATAGGTCGTCTGCGTACTGTCATGCGGCTGCGTACATATATCTTTCCAAATGGAAATATTGATACCCGCACTCTTATTCTGTGCCGGCAAACAAACGGCAGCCATGAGAATAGCTGCCGTGAGGATTGTTTTTCTTATCTTCATTTTTAATATATTTCTCTTTCTCTTGATTTCTTTTTTCTCGGTTCAGGTGGAAATGCATGGGAGGATAATTATCCTTTCGCTTCCTGATACAGATAACGCTTAATACTCTTTTTCGGCGTCTTTTCAAATTCTTCCGGATAAATCTTCATTTTTGAGATCTGACTATATGCCGGCAACATAGCATTCAACGCCACTCGGTTTTCTTCCATAACCCGTTCAATGTCCTCGTTCTTCAAACCGTGGGCAAAAGCATCATCAAAGTCCGGATAAACAAGTCCGACGAGCTTTTCGTTCTGCTGGACAATAATACTTTCGGCCACATAGGGCAGGTTGTTCAACTTGTCTTCTATTTCTTCCGGATAAATATTCTGTCCGCTGGCACTGAGCAATAAGTTTTTGCTGCGTCCCTTGATTGTAATATTTCCTTCCGCATCTTTCAACGCCAGGTCTCCTGTGTGCAGCCAGCCGTCTTTATCTATAACTTCTTTTGTAGCTTCTTCATTTTTGTAATATCCCAGCATAACATTCGGTCCTTTACAAACTATTTCTCCTACGATATTTTCCGGGTCGGAAGATAGAACCTGTACATCCATACGTGGTACAGCTTTTCCGCAAGAGCCGGGTTTGAACCTTCTCCAATCTTCATAGCAGATAATCGGACCACATTCTGTCATTCCATAACCTACTGTATAAGGAAAATCAATCATTTTCAGGAATTGCTCAACTTCCTGATTGAAAGCTGCACCCCCTACGATAACTGCTTTGAAGTTTCCGCCGAACGCCTTAATCATTTCTTCGCGTACCGTTGCTTTAATCTTATCGTTGATAATAGGTACTTTCAGTAATATTTTCATGGCCGGAGTCTCCAACTTCGGAAGTACGCTCTTCTTGATGATCTTTTCAATAATCAGCGGAACAGCCACGATCAGATTGGGTTTCACGTCGGCAAACGCCTGGAAGATAATCTTCGGGCTCGGCATGCGGGTGAGGAAGTAAATCTGGCAACCTACCGCAAATTCATACAGGAACTCGAAGGCCAGTCCGTACATGTGTGCCATCGGCAGCATGGATACGATCTTATCACCTGCTTTCAGTGGAAGTACCTCGAAAGCGAAAGCCGTATTCGACCATAAGCTGCGATAGGGGAGCATTACACCTTTTGAATAGCTGGTGGTTCCCGAGGTATAGTTGATAACAGCCAATTCTTCAGGCTGATCCTTATGATATTCGATATGTTCCTTACGGAAATTTTTGGGGAATTTCTTCCCGAACATTTCGTTGAGGTGTTCACGTGCGTGAGTCAGTCGTTCGCTACGTGATACCAGTAACGTAAAATCGTTCATCATCAGGATACCTTCAAGCAACGGCATGGCAGACTCATTGAGGTTTTCCCAGACCACGTCTCCTACAAAGAGGAGTTTGGCCTCCGAGTGATTGACGATGTTGTGTACGTTATCAGCTTTGAATTCGTGTAAGATGGGGACGATAACCGCTCCATAAGTGAGAGTCGCGAGGAAAGTAACTCCCCAATGGGAACTATTTCTTCCGCAAACGGCTATTTTGTCTCCTTTGCGGATTCCGCTTTCTTCAAAGATGATGTGGAGCTTTTCTATTTTGCGGGCTACGTCTTTATACTGTAGGGTGGCACCTTTATAATCTGTCAGGGCGTCCAAATCCCAATTATTCTTAATACTATTTTCAATGTAAGCTATAAAACTTTGTTCCATTGTTTTTTGCACATTTGATAATAAATTGTGCAAATATAGCTATTTAATTGAGATTTGAAAGCTTGGAAGCTATTTAAATTTTTCTTTTGCAGGTTTCACTGTATTCACTACAGGGTACACGGAGGATATAGAAGTTCTGTTTTCTTTTCTATTTTATCACTCTGTATCCTCCTATGCCCTCTGTGGTGAATGATTATCCCAGATACCACTCGTACATTTTCTGTACCCCCTCTTCAATATCGATCTTATGATGCCATCCGAGGTTGTGCAATTTCGACGGATCGGTAAGTTTTCGCATGGTTCCGTCCGGTTTACTGCTGTCAAAAGTCAGTTCACCCTGATAGCCGACTGTATTTACAATCAGTCCGGCCAGTTCGCGGATTGTAATTTCTTTGCCGGTACCTATATTGATGTGGCAGTTGCGGATGTCTTTTGCACCGGCTTTGTAGGTATCCTTGAAGTCCACATGTTCCATTACGAAGACACTGGCATCTGCCATTTCTTCACTCCAAAGAAATTCCCTTAGAGGCGTTCCTGTTCCCCAAAGTGTCACCTCCGTTTCAGTAATGCCGTATTTCCGGAGAATCCGGAGGATCTCTTCGTTGGAGTTGGCACCACTGATGCCTTCTACCGGACGCAGGTTCATATCCTTGCGTACAGCTTCCCAGTTACCCTCTTTCAGGCAATGTGCCAGATGGATTTTCCGGATCATGGCAGGCAGCACATGACTGCGTTCCAAGTCAAAGTTATCGTTCGGCCCATACAGGTTGGTCGGCATCACGGCGATGTAGTTCGTTCCATATTGCAGGTTGAAGCTTTCGCACATTTTCAGTCCGGCTATTTTGGCTATGGCATAAGGTTCATTGGTATATTCCAGTGGAGAAGTGAGCAAGACGTCCTCTTTCATCGGCTGTTCGGCATCCCGCGGATAGATGCAGGTACTGCCCAGAAAGAGTAGTTTTTTCACCTGATGGCGGAAACTTTCTCCGATCACGTTCTGCTGTATCTGTAAGTTCTTATAGATAAAGTCCGCACGGTAGATACTATTGGCCATGATCCCTCCGACAAAAGCGGCAGCCAAAAACACGTACTCCGGCATTTCCTCATCAAAAAACTGCTTTACGGCCGCACCGTCCAATAAGTCCAGTTCCTTATGTGTGCGTCCCACCAGATTCGTATACCCCTTTTCCTGCAGGTTTTTCCATATAGCCGAACCCACCAGTCCGTGGTGTCCGGCTACATAAATTTTTGCGTTTTTATCCATTCTGTCAATCATGTTTAGTCGCAATCATTCTTTTCACTTTGGCCATATCGTGGCGTACCATGATTTTTACCAGTTCCGGGAATGGTGTTTTGCATGGATTCCATCCCAATACGGTTCTGGCTTTGGTCGGGTTACCGAGCAATTGTTCCACTTCGGCAGGGCGGAAGTATTTCGGGTCGACCTCTACCAGTACTTTGCCGGTGGCCGTGTCGAGTCCTTTCTCATTAACGCCTTCGCCTTCCCAACGCAGGTTGATGCCTATTTCGGCAAATGCCAGTGTACAGAATTCGCGGACGGTATGCATTTCGCCGGTAGCGATTACGAAATCTTCGGGTACGTCATGTTGCAGGATCAGCCACATACATTCTACATAATCTTTGGCATAGCCCCAGTCACGCTTGGCATCCAGGTTACCCAAATATAATTTATCCTGTTCGCCTTGTGCGATGCGTGCTGCTGCCAGCGTGATCTTACGGGTTACGAAAGTCTCGCCACGGCGTTCACTCTCGTGATTGAATAAGATACCGTTTACGGCAAACATTCCGTAACTTTCACGATAGTTCTTGGTGATCCAGAAACCGTATTGCTTGGCTACTCCATACGGAGAACGCGGATAGAACGGAGTCGTTTCGCTTTGCGGCACTTCCTGTACTTTTCCGTAGAGTTCGGAAGTGGAAGCCTGGTAGATGCGTGTCTGTTTTTCCAGTCCCAGGATGCGGACAGCTTCAAGCATACGCAATGTACCGAGTGCATCCGCCTCGGCGGTATATTCCGGTACGTCGAACGATACTTTTACGTGGCTTTGTGCCGCCAGGTTGTATATTTCGTCGGGTTTTACTTGCTGGATGAGGCGGATCAGTGAACTTGAGTCGGTCATATCTCCGTAGTGCAGGTTGACTGTACGTTTCTGTTTCATGTCGCGCACCCATTCATCAAAGTACAAGTGTTCGATCCGGCCTGTATTGAAAGAAGATGAACGGCGCAGGATGCCGTGTACTTCGTAACCTTTCTGAAGAAGAAACTCGGCGAGGAATGAACCATCCTGTCCGGTAATACCTGAAATAAGAGCTTTTTTCATGTCTATTGTTTTGAGTTTATAATCTTTTTGACGATGCAATATTCGGTATTTTCATAAGAACGGGCAATCTATCTGCTGAATTATTTTCTTTTTTCAACGGAAAAAACTTATCTTTGCTGTAATTTATTAAAATAGAAATGAATATTATGCTTTTTAATATTAAAATGTCTATTCTATTTTATATAATGAATTTTATTTTAAATAAATTCGTATATGAATGATATATTTGATGAATTGGTATCATCCAACTATTGGAATGGAAAACTTCCGAAAGTGGAATTTGCCCGTAAAAGTTACACAAACCGTATATTCGGGTATGTAGGTAACCGCCTTGTAAAGGTCCTGACCGGACAGAGAGGGGTAGGTAAAGGATGCCTGTTGCGGCAGATCATCTATCAGTTGATTGCCGATGGTGTTTCATCACGGAACATTCTATATATAAGTAAGAAGTTCACAGATTCGGGCGTACTTTCCGGATATCGTGATCTGGACGACTTGCTTTTTATCTATCGTGAGAAAATCCATCCGGTAGGTAAAGTCTATATTTTTATTGAAGAAATACAAAAAGTGGAGGGCTGGGAACATTTTGTCCATTCCCATTCACAGGACTTTGTAGATACTTGCGAGCTGTTTATCAGTGGTTCCAACCAGGATATGCTTTCGGGTGAAGCCGAGAAGCTTTTGGCCAGACATTACGTCAGTTTTGAGATATTTCCCTTTAGCTTTTCCGAGCACAGGATATTGGAGAGGGTAGAGGCTACCGGCAAAAATTACGCGGAATATATGGATAAGGGGGCACTACCCATTCTTTTCAATCTTCCGGATGCGGAGGCCGGATGGAAAGCCATTTCCGCTCTCCGCGATACGATTCTGTTTCGTGATATCATCCGTCGATATCGGATTAAGGATGCTCGCCTGCTCGAAGATGTGTTCGTCTATTTGTGCACCCATCTCGCTGAGTTGATTACCATCGGTCAGTTGGTCAGTCACTTTGCTGCCCAGAACCGGAAGACGAGTTATGATACGGTCGCCAATTATATCTGTTATCTGGAAGACACCTCTCTGATTCATCGCGTGGAACGTTATCAGATCCGCAGTAAAGAGATTCTTCTGGGTAGCTGCAAATACTATATTAACGATTGGGCATTTATGCGCCATCTGTATCCTTTTTTTGCCGGTTCCCGAAAATCCTGCTTTGAGAACCAGGTTTATCTGGAACTGCGGCGTGCCGGATATACCGTTTTTGTAGGTGTGCTTCGAGGAGGCAAACTGGTCGATTTTGTTGGCAGGAAGAAAGACCGCATTGTGTATTTGCAATGTGCACCTCTGCTCAATGATGATTTTCAAGTGGAGCAAATGTACAACACGCTGGAGATGATACAAGACAATTATGAAAAGTGGGTCGTTTCTATGGACGATACCACATTGCCCTCCAAAGAAGGGATTCGTCACATACAAGTCTGGCAACTGCCTGAAATACTATAGTCTGACAATCTTTTTTGATTGCTTTGATGTCCGGATGATGCCGTTTACGAAGTTAACATCTTGTTGTTTACGAAGTTAATATCATAATTTTACGAAGTTAAAATCGTATCTTCGGGAAGTTAACTTCCTGAAGTCACGATTTTAACTTCGTATTAGTGCTTTTTGAATCGCTTTTCAATCCCTTGAGAATCAGTGTCCGTTTCCGGAGGAAAACAGCTGCGTTCTTTAATTGATTGCAAGCAAACAGCATTTTCCAGAATATAAAATGTACTGTTTGTCAGAAAAGTTCTTTTTTAGGTTCCGCTTCTTTTCTTTGCCCGGTTCAACGCTGCGATCATGTATTTTCCTTTTGCTCCGATGTTACTCCAGTTCGTGCTGCAAATCAGTTTCCATACAGGGGTTCCTTTTCTCCCGTAATCCGACAGTCGCAGGATTGCTTCGATCTCTTTTTCGTCTGTTATTCCGAATCGTTCCAGGTTTCCCATTAATCCCACGTAGTTGTGTGTCATTGTATTAAATGCGTATCCGGGCATACTGACCGGCGTAGCATTGACTTCCTCTTCCTTCCCCCTTGGGGGAGCTGAGGGGGGAAATTCTCTACTTTGCTTTACTTTACTTTGTTCGGTATTGCATGCATTTTTTGCATCAGAGCCTGCATCCTGCTCTACATTTTGCGTGCAGACAATCTTTTCTTCATTACATGTCTCTTTCGGTTTTATCAGTAGATAAGGCATGGCTGTCCAGTTCCTCTTTCTTCGCTTGGTTGCCTCTATCCATACTTTTTGTATTGCTTCAGAGGTCAGTACTTTATGTTCCGCATAGCTTCCCCTGTCTATCATTCCTTTCTCGATCATTATCTCGATAATCCCCTGCACCTCTTCTGCGTCTGCCTCTTTTCCCGTCTTGTTGGCGAAAATAAGGCATTGTTCCTCACCCCACGGAATATAATATCCTTCTTTATATATTTTGCATAGAAGTTTCAGTACAATCGCGAGTCCTTTCATGCCATATTTTGCTTCTATTACCTCCATTGCGTTCTCTTCCATAAAATTCACAGCTATTGGAAAGTAATTTATTCCATCGTATGTTGTTGCCATAATTGTTAAGTTGTTATGTTGCTGATTAATTGGTCACTGAAAGATTCTCCTATACGATCGCTCTCCATTCCATGAAATTCTCTATTTTGAAGGTCATCCACCTTTGTTGCTCCACATCCCGGTAGACCACTGTGTTTTTTATTTCCATCGGATCATACTGCTTTCCGAAATCTTTTTCGTATCCCACCAATGTTCCTTTCACCAGTTTGAATGTTCCGTCCTGTTTCATATAAGCTACGGCTGCATGTCCATATTGCATATATTCTATGAGGGCTTCCAGTCGTTCTGCCATCCATTCGGAGCACTGTTCTGTGTAGTCCTTTTCGAGCATGATTTGTCTTTTCCATTTTCCTTTCATCATTTCGTTTTTCGATACTGCTTTCCTGTTCTTTTTCATAATTGATTTTTTTAAGTTTATTAATGAGTTATTGTCGGGCTTTTATTTTTACCCATGGCAAAGTACGGTAATAAGTTTTGAATAGACTAATCCTGTAAAAGTACTTTAGAAGGGGCTTTTATAGGATTTTAACAATCGGTTATTCGCTTTCATCTCGCTTTTTCCGGAATGCTCTGGCATATTTTTTCAGTTCTGATAGAAAAGAACGTTTATTGGGCTCTGTTGCAATGCCTTTGCGCTGATATTCAAAGGTGAGATATTCTTTTATTGTTTCCTGTAGTTCTTCAATGGGTCTGTTTTCCATGCTGTTGATTCCGCCTTTGATAAAGCTTTCGGTAAGTGCCTCCATTAGCTTTCCTTTGCCTTTTGTGATGCGTAGTGGTTCTCTAACCTTTTGATTGAGGCTGAATTGCAAGTCGGCTTTACCCGCAAAGATTACTTTTCCATTTACTTCGATGGTTACTAAGTTATCATTCAATGAGATAACTACTTTTTTTCTTCCATAATGTTAGTTATTAAATGAATTTATGAAAGGACAAAGTTTGTATAAAAAAATATAAATATAAAAGAATACCGGAGTTTTTTTAGCTTAAAGGGAGAATCTTGAACTGTAAGGATCTTGTTATTAGTTATTTATCTTAAGATATAGGTGTTGTTTCAAAAAACGTTCGTCTTTTGAAACAGCATTTTTGAGTTTTTTTTCGATGAAAAAATGAATATTGTAAAGTAGCTGAACAAAGAACTTTTTTTACTCTATATATATTTGAGAATCAGCAACATAAAATCTTTGATAAAATTTTATCCACTAAATATTTTGTACATTAAAACAGACTCCTTTCCTTTGTTCAATCAAACGAACGTTTTTTTAAACACCTTCAAAAACGAAGTTACCAATCTAATTTACAGCTATTTGAATCCAACAAAAAATTACATTCTTTTCACTTTCCTTCTCTCCATTATCATATCTGAACTTTATTTTCTACTTTTGCGACATTTTTAACTGTAAATATCAGTTAAATCCATAATTAAAATTTATGCAATATGAAAGATTTAAAAAAAAGAGAATCAGAATGGATCTGACACAAAGAAAAGGTCACATCAAGTTGTAAATCAGAGCACAAGCAGTAGTAGAACAGTAAGCAGAATTAGTATAGTCGACGAAAATTTACTGGCTGAACGGTATTATGCAGGTACAAAAACCCACATGTATGTAGGAGTTCTAAGAAGTTTCAAATTAGGCTATTTCAGAGGTCTAAATATTAACACCATAAGCGCTTTGGGAATGCATTTATACGAATCGGGTGATGGTTTAAAGCACGAAAAAGGAGAAGATACTTTATTGGAACTAAGCAGTTTAATGACAGAACTGAGAAAGATATGGGCAGTGATACAAAAGGAAGATACGGAACATATAGACCCCTATGGATATGATGTAAGGATAAATCATTGATAGTTTACTACAAAGAAAGGGCATAACTTTGCCCCGTCAACCTGACAGTGGAAGGGCTACACCCTTTCACCCGGATGGTGTAGCCCTAAGCATAAAAGGGTGTAGCTATCCGGAGCAAAAGGTGTAGCCA
>OGLX01000888.1_pt1 | contig 17381 bp, 15 predicted proteins | sample 1572821 | NCBI WGS metagenome assembly OGLX01 (sample SAMEA2581908, study PRJEB24529) | metagenome | biome: Human gut stool | place: China | collected 2011 | reverse complement strand
GGTGTCGGCGGTGGAATCATTGTAGACGGTCATGTGGTTGCCGGATATAACGGTGCAGGCGGAGAAATTGGACATATTACCGTAAACCATGATGAGATCGAGCCTTGTAACTGTGGGCAGTATGGATGTCTGGAACAGTATACTTCGGCAACCGGTATTGTACGCATGGCAAAACGTAAACTTGCCAAAACACAGGATGCGACAAAGCTTCGTGATTATAAAGATATTACTGCGAAAGACATTTTTGATGTGGCAAAAGAAGGCGATGAAATAGCACTCGGACTGGTAGATGAAGTAGGAGAAATTTTAGGGTCAACCCTTTCGAATATTGCATGCGTGACCAATCCGGAAGTTATCGTGATCGGTGGTGGTGTGTCCAAAGCCGGACAGATTTTAATCGATACGATCCAGAAGCACTTTAAGGAAAGCTGCTTCCATGCATGTCGTGATACCCGCTTTGAACTGGCACAGCTTGGCAATGATGCCGGAATATACGGGGCAATGCAACTCATTATCGGATAAGTTCAAAAAACAGAACCATATGCACAGCAGACATTTTCGTGTAGGAAGAAAGTGTTTGCTGTGCTTTTTTGTACTCTTTTATCATTACCCTGTTGAAAAAATATCTTGACAATCAAACTATTTATGCATATACTTTGACTAAGAAACTGTTTGACAATCAAACTATTTCACAATCAAACAAAATTGAAGACAGTAAAAGGAGAACCCATTATGTTAGAAAAGTTAAAAGAAATCATTGCAGACCAGTTAAACGTAGACGCAGATTCTATCACCGCAGAGTCCCGCTTCAAAGAGGATCTTGAGGCAGATTCCTTAGATCTGTTTGAGCTGGTTATGGCTTTGGAAGAAGAGTACGGTGTAGAGATTCCTTCTGAGGATTTAGAGAAGATCCTTACCGTTCAGGATGTCATTGATTATATGAAAAATAAGGGTGTTGAGGCATAAGCTATGAAAACAAGAGTGACAGAGCTTCTGGGAATCGAATATCCGATCATTCAGGGCGGTATGGCATGGGTCGCAACACATGAACTGGCCAGTGCGGTATCCAATGCCGGCGGACTTGGCATCATCGGAGCAGGTGGAGCACCGGCTTCCTGGGTGCGTGAGCAGATTCGGGCAGCAAAAAAAGAAACCGATAAGCCGTTTGGAGTAAATCTCATGCTGATGAATCCGGAAGCGGATGAGATTGCAAAAGTAATTGTGGAGGAAGGCGTTAAGGTAGTAACAACCGGCGCCGGCAATCCGGCCAAATATATGAGCATGTGGAAAGAAGCCAAAATCAAAGTGATCCCGGTTGTGGCAAGCGTGGCATTGGCAAAGCTGATGGAGCGTGGCGGTGCGGATGCACTGGTCGCTGAGGGAATGGAGTCCGGTGGACACATCGGTGCCCAGACGACGATGACACTCGTACCACAGGTAGTAGATGCGGTATCCATTCCGGTCATTGCAGCCGGTGGAATTGCAGATGGACGTGGATTTGCGGCAGCTATGATGCTTGGCGCAGAGGCAGTACAGATGGGAACCCGTTTTGTTGTTGCAAAAGAATCCACGGTTCATGAAAATTACAAGCAGCGCGTGGTCAAAGCAAAAGATATTGACAGTGAAGTGACCGGCATGTCCACAGGCCATCCGATTCGCGTTATTCGTAACAAAATGACCCGCGAGTACTTAAAGAAAGAAAAAGAAGGTGCACCGTTCGAAGAACTTGAGCAGATGACACTCGGAGCACTGCGCAAAGCAGTTGTGGAGGGCGATGTCATGTACGGCAGCGTTATGGCAGGCCAGTCTGCGGGTCTGGTAAAAAAAGAAGAGACCTGTGCGGAAATTATCCGGGATGTTATGAGTGGTGCCGAAAAGTTATTGGGACAGAAATAGGAGAAGACAGTGAAGAGAGTATTTATGTTCCCTGGACAGGGATCTCAGTATATTGGTATGGGAAAAGAGTTTTACGACGCCATGCCGGAAGCAAAAGCGGTCTATGATCTGGCAAATGAAGTGACAGGTCTGGATGTGGCAGCTCTTTGCTTTGAAGAAAATGATAAGCTGAACATTACAGAGTACACACAGATCTGTATGCTCACAACCGAGGCGGCTATTTATACAGCATTAAAAGCAGCGGGAATTGGCTGCGACGTTACGGCGGGCTTAAGCCTTGGTGAATATGGTGCGCTGATTGCATCCGGAGCGATGACAATGCGGGATGCATTTGCGGTTGTCCGCAAGCGCGGTATTTATATGGAACAGGCATATCCGGTAGGCGGCGGTATGTCTGCAATTCTTGGACTGGATGCGGAAAAGATTGCAGCAATCTGTGAGGAAACCGCTGCAAAAACAAACAAAGTTGTTTCCATTGCAAATTACAACTGTCCGGGACAGATCGTTATCACCGGAGCAGCAGATGCTGTAGGTGAGGCAGGAGATGCCTGCAAGGAAGCCGGAGCAAAGCGCGTGGTTCCGCTTAAAGTCAGTGGTCCGTTCCATTCTGCACTTTTAGCAGAAGCAGGAAAGAAACTTAAAGAGGCACTGGAAGATGTAACGATTCAGCCGATCACCATTCCGTATCTGACCAATGTGACTGCAGATTATGTCAAAGATCCGGCAGACGTCAAGGATTATCTGGTACGTCAGGTTTCTTCTTCCGTGCGCTGGCAGCAGACAATTGAGCGCCTGATTGCAGACGGAGCAGAGGAATTTGTGGAGATCGGACCGGGACGCAGCCTTTCCGGATTCATGAGAAAGATCAATCGCGAGGTTACCACATGCAACATCGACAAAATGGAGGATTTCAATAAATATGTTAACCGGTAAAAATGCACTTGTTACAGGTGCTTCCAGGGGAATCGGAAGAGCCATTGCGCTGGAGCTGGCAAAACGCGGAGCATTTGTTGTGGTGAACTACAATGGTTCCGAAGATGCTGCAAATGAAACAGTTGCAGCGATCAAAGCAGCTGGAGGAGATGCCGTGAGTGTTCGCTGCAATGTCTCTGATTTTACAGCCTGTCAGGAGATGATTGAATCCCTTATCAAAGAATATAAGCATATGGATATTCTGGTGAATAATGCCGGAATTACAAGGGATGATCTGCTGATGCGCATGAAGGAAAGCGATTTTGATGCTGTGATCAATACCAACCTGAAGGGAACTTTCAATACCATCCGTCATCTGTCACGCTATCTGTTAAAACAGCGTGCCGGAAAAATTATCAATATTTCTTCGGTATCCGGAATCCTTGGAAATGCGGGACAGTCAAACTATGCAGCCAGCAAGGCGGGCGTGATCGGTCTGACAAAATCTGTTGCAAGGGAGCTTGCATCCAGAGGAATCTGCGTCAATGCGGTTGCTCCCGGATTTGTAGAGACAGAGATGACCGCAGTATTGCCGGAAAAGACCCAGGAAGAATTAAAAAAGCAGATTCCGCTTGGCAGAGCCGGACAGGTACAGGATATTGCGAATGCAGTCGCATTTCTTGCATCACCGGAGTCGGATTATATTACCGGACAGATACTTTCCGTAGACGGTGGTATGGCCATTTAAGGAACCTGATAGAAAGAAAGGAAAAGGAAAATGAGAAGAGTCGTTGTGACGGGAATGGGAGCAATCACGCCGATCGGCCTGAATGTGGAAGAATTCTGGAAAGGAATCCATGCCGGACAGATTGGATTTGGTCCTATCACGAAGTTTGATGCAAGTGAATATAAAGCACATCTTGCGGCAGAAGTCAAAGGTTTTGTCGGAAAAGAGCATATGGATTTTAAGGCAGCAAAGCGTATGGAACTGTTTGCACAGTACGCAGTAGCAGCAGCCAAAGAAGCCGTTGCGGATGCAGGGCTTGATATGGAAAAAGAGGACGCGTACCGTTGCGGTACAGCCGTTGGATGCGGTGTTGGAAGTCTTCAGGCAATCGAGCGCGAGTATACAAAGATTGTGGAAAAAGGACCGGGCAGAGTCAATCCGATTTTCGTTCCATTGATGATCTCAAACATGGCAGCAGGAAATGTCTCCATCCAGCTGGGATTGCAGGGAAAATGTACCAATGATGTAACTGCCTGTGCGACCGGTACGAATAATATCGGTGATGCGTTCCGCAGCATTCAGTACGGAGAGGCAGATGTCATGGTAGCCGGAGGAACCGAGGCAGCCGTATGTCCGTGTGCGATTGCCGGATTCGGTGCACTGACGGCGCTTTCTCCATCCGATGATCCGGAAAAATGTTCCCTTCCTTTCGATAAAAACCGCAGCGGTTTTGTATTGGGTGAAGGTGCCGGCATTGTCGTTCTGGAAGAACTGGAACATGCAAAAGCCCGTGGCGCAAAAATCTATGCAGAAGTTGCCGGCGTAGGTATGTCTGCTGATGCTCACCACCTGACAGCATCTCATCCGGAAGGACTCGGTGCAAAATTGGTGATGAAGAATGCCCTGGAAGACGCAGAGATGAGTCCTGAAGAAGTGGATTACATCAATGTTCATGGAACATCTACTCCGGTCGGAGATATATCGGAAGCCAAAGCAATCAAAGAAGTATTTGGTGAACATGCTTTTGAGTTGAATATCAGTTCAACCAAATCAATGACAGGTCACTTGTTGGGCGCTGCCGGTGCGGTAGAATCAATTGCAAGTATTCTGGCTATTAAGAACGGCATCGTTCCTCCGACTATCAATCATGCCGAAGGTGACAATGACGAGAACATTGACTATAATCTTAATTTCACGTTCAACAAAGCACAGAAACGCGAAATTAATGTTGCCCTTTCGAATACATTCGGATTCGGCGGTCACAATGCTTGTGTAATCTTCAAGAAATACGCTGAATAAAGTCGTGTTACGTAATAAAATAGATAAGATAAGACTCCTGTTCCGCAAGGATAGAGAGTCTTATTCTTGTTTTTACCGTATACTCGGGTTCTATCCCCGCAACATCAGGCTGTACGAGCAGGCTCTACTGCATAAATCAACGGCAGTACGTTCGGAAAAAGGACGTCCGTTGAACAATGAACGCCTGGAATTCCTCGGTGACGCCATCCTTGACGCCATCGTAGGAGATATTGTCTATCAACACTTCGAAGGTAAAAGGGAAGGATTCCTGACCAATACACGTTCTAAAATCGTTCAACGTGAGACTTTGAACAAACTGGCTGTCGAAATAGGCTTGGATAAACTCATCAAATATTCGACACGCTCTTCCTCCCACAACAGCTACATGTATGGCAATGCATTTGAGGCCTTCATCGGTGCAATTTATCTTGACCGCGGATATGAATGCTGCAAACAGTTCATGGAAAGAAGAATCATCGAACCTTATATCGATTTGGATAAACTTTCACGTAAGGAGGTCAACTTCAAGTCAAAATTGATTGAATGGAGTCAAAAAAACAAGATGGAAGTTTCTTTCGAATTGATTGAGCAGTCCCTCGACAAAGAAAATAATCCTGTATTCCAGACAGAAGTGCGAATCGAAGGCATACTCGGTGGATCAGGAACAGGATACTCTAAAAAAGAATCCCAACAGAATGCAGCACAGATGACCCTCAAAAAGATTAAAGGAGATCCTGAGTTTATGGCAAGTGTACAAGAAGCCAAAACACAGAATAATGTACCTGCAGAAGATACGACTCCCGAATCAGAAACGTCTCTGACCGCAGAAAATCAACAGATCGACGAAATTATATCAACCGAAGAGATCAGTGTGTAATCCAAATACAGACACTGTTTATCCAAAGCAGATTCCCATCCGGCGTCCCTGCACCACAAGATCGTGTTCCTCGGTCACCAACTTCAACTTTCCGGCTACCTCCTCTAATGCAACAGAAGATATCTCATCCCCTTTCAAAGCAATCATACGACCGAACTGTCCATTAGCGATCAGTTCTGTTGCATGTCCTCCCATACGGGTAGACAAGTTACGGTCGAAAGGTGTAGGCGACCCACCACGCTGAATATAACCTAATACAGTTTCACGTGTCTCAATACCCGTTTCATATTCAATCTCCTGAGCAATATATTCGGCAGCACGTTTACGTCCATCGGTCTGGATGCCCTCGGCAACCACTACAATCGAATAGGGTTTTCCTTTCTTCAAGCGATTTAAAATCGTATCTCCTATATTTTTAATATTGTAAGGTATCTCCGGTACCAGAATAACATCGCCTCCACCTGCCATGCCCGAATATAAAGCAATCCAACCGGCTTTATGTCCCATCACCTCGATCACCATCACCCTTTTGTGCGAACTCGCCGTGGAATGAAGCCGGTCAATAGCATCTGTAGCAATACTCACTGCCGAGTCGAATCCGAAAGAGATATCGGTACCCCAGATATCGTTATCGATCGTTTTGGGCACAGAAACAATATTGATTCCCATCGCAGCAAACTTTGCAGCGGTTTTCTGTGTACCATTCCCCCCGATACACACTACACAATCAAGACCCAATTCTGCAATATTACGTTGTATTAACGCAGGTTTATCTACATCCGAGATAATGCCTTGCTTACGAAACGGTTTCTCCCGCGAAGTTCCCAGCATGGTACCGCCTAAATTCAACAATCCGGACAAAGATTTTTCAGTAAACGATTCTACTTCTTTCGTCAACAGTCCCTGAAAACCACTGTGAATCCCTACAACTTCCATCCCGTAATGATTAATAGCTGTTTTGCATACCCCACGAATTGTAGCGTTTATACCGGGGCAATCGCCGCCTGATGTAAGAATTCCGATCTTCATTGCTGCTCTTTTTTTATTGAATATTACGTATTTAAAAGAAAAAAGCTACTCTATTACATACAAAAGCATGACATATCCTCACTTTTAACTATTATTTCCGTCGTAAAGATAGAAAAAAAAGATAATTAAGGCTATTTTTGCACGACTAAACATTATATGTTAAAGAGCAATGAATATTACAAAGATTATAAGCAAAGTTTTTGATTCCCGTTTAAAAGCAATAGATCTTTACGATACACAAGCCGGAGAAATACAACACCGGGTATTGACTCGTCTGGTGAAACAAGCAGAAAATACCGAATGGGGAAAGAAGTACGATTATAAATCTATCCGCAATTACGAAGACTTTAAAAATCGCCTCCCCATACAAACCTACGAAGAAGTTAAACCTTATGTAGAGCGTCTCCGCGCGGGCGAACAAAACTTGTTGTGGCCTTCGGAGATACGCTGGTTTGCCAAATCTTCGGGTACAACAAACGATAAGAGTAAATTCCTCCCGGTCAGCAAGGAAGCCTTGGAGGATATTCATTACCGAGGCGGAAAAGATGCAGCTGCAATCTACTTTCGCATGAACCCCGAAAGTCGTTTCTTTTCCGGTAAAGGGCTTATCCTTGGAGGCAGCCACGCTCCCAACCTGAACACCAACCACAGTCTTGTAGGCGACCTCTCTGCCATCCTCATAGAAAATATCAACCCACTGGTAAACTTTGTCCGCGTGCCCAGCAAGCAGACAGCCCTGATGGAGCATTTTGAACCCAAGATGGAGGCTATTGCCCGCGAAACCATCCATGCAAACGTCAGCAACCTTTCCGGCGTACCGTCCTGGATGCTTGTACTCATCAAACATATATTGGAAAAGACGGGAAAGCAGAGCCTTGAGGAGATATGGCCCAACCTGGAGGTATTCTTCCACGGCGGCGTTGCCTTCACTCCCTACCGAGAGCAATACAAAGACGTGATCCGCAGCAGCAAGATGCATTATGTAGAGACTTATAACGCCTCCGAAGGCTACTTCGGCACGCAGAACGACCCTGCCGACCCTGCCATGTTGCTGATGATTGACTACGGTATCTTTTACGAGTTCATCCCGCTTGAAGATGTAGGCAAGGAGAATCCGCGTACCTTCTGCCTCGAGGAGGTGGAGCTGAACAAAAACTACGCCATGGTAATCTCCACTTCTGCCGGTTTGTGGCGATATATGATTGGAGATACGGTGAAGTTCACATCGAAGAACCCCTATAAGTTCGTCATCACCGGACGTACCAAGCACTTTATCAACGCGTTCGGCGAAGAACTGATTGTGGATAACGCGGAAAGAGGACTTGCCAGGGCATGTGCCGAGACCGGTGCACAAGTAGTAGATTACTCTGCTGCTCCCGTGTTTATGGACAAGCATGCCAAATGCCGCCACCAGTGGCTGATAGAGTTTGCACAAATGCCGGACAGCCTGGAGAAGTTCGCCAAAGTATTGGACGATACCCTGAAAGAGGTGAACTCCGACTACGAGGCTAAAAGGCAGAATAATCTGGCGCTGCAACCGCTGGAAATCATCGTTGCCCGCCCCAACCTCTTCCACGACTGGCTGGATAGCAAGGGGAAACTCGGCGGACAGCATAAGGTGCCCCGACTCAGTAATACAAGGGAGTATATAGAGGAGATGCTGGAACTGAACCGGTAAATTACTATATCATAAAAATCAAGCGCGGATTACGCAAATTACGCGGATAAATTAATAAATCCATGTAATCTGCGTAATCCGCGTTTTACAAATCAGTCAGTACGTTTTGACTTTACTTTTTCATTTCAACAATCAGCCTCAAGGATTAGAAATTATATGCCAGCCCAATTCCCAGCACTTCCTTAAACTGCACCTTGGCGCCCTTCTTCACTCCATTGTCATCAAACGTTTTCACATCATTGTCATACTTCAGAGTTGTATTGATGGTAGCCGACAATACTTTATTGATTTTCATGCTGATAAGTACATCCCAATTCACATCTATGTTTCCAAAATCTTTGCTGTAAGGAGTAAAGAAATCAGCCGTAGTAATCAGATTCACATTCTCCATCACGGGCAATTCAGCACGGGCTTTCACAAAAGCGCCACCCTCTATCTTGAAGTGGTCACCCGGGTCTACACCAAAAGCACCCAAATCGGAAAGATAGTCATCAGTCACGAAAGTCATCTTGGTGGAAACGGGTGAAAGCAGTAGAGAATAGTTACTCTTAGGCCTCCATTCCATACCCAGGGCGATATTCGAATAGGCAGGAGCAAAGAAATTGGAAATCTGGTGCTCTTTGTCGGGATAGTCATATCCTTTGGCAAACTGGGTATTCAAATCACCCATCAGTGTATAGAACCAGACGTTGTCTGTAGAATATCCCAACTGAGTGGAAAGCCCTATTTTATCACTACTTTTCCTCATCCCCTGAGATTTGGTTTTCGACAAGCCATAGTCCAGCACCATGTTGGTGACCCAGAGCTAGTTTCCTTTCTTGTGTGTCAGTGATGCATTCAAGTAGGCATTTCCAGCAATGGAATTCTCACCTCCTGCCGACCAGTTGGCCATGGCAGTCTGTGACATATTAAGACCAGTCACTCCTTTCAATACCCAAGCTCCCTCCTGATAACCCTTATCATCCGTCTGAGCATAAGTTATGGTTGCTAAAGCAGCAAACAACATTACAATATATATCCTTTTCATATTACAGTTCGTTTTAAAAGTTTCTCATAAAAAGACGTCTCATAAAATTAACAACATTTACTATCTTTTGTTCGAGAAGCTATAAAACGAATGTAAGGTTCAGAGAATAATTCCACCGCCCAACAAGTATCCGTCCTTATCATAGAAAGCCGCTGCCTGCCCGGGTGCAATGGATTCCAGCGGCTCTATCAGACGGACACGTAACAGACCTTCCACCGTAAGAGTCACCCTGCACCGGTTTGCCTGCTTACGGTAGCGTATCTTCACAATAACCTCGTTTGCACCCAGCACACGACTATTCTCCACCAGGTTCCAGTCTCCCAGCCACATTTCCTGCTTGTAGAGGGAAGAGAGCGGAGCTAAAACGACTTCATTGCTTTCCACTCTTGTCTCTTTCACAAAAACAGCCTTGTTCAGATGGATACCCAAGCCCCTACGTTGCCCTACGGTATAAAACGGATAGCCCTCATGCCATCCCAAGAAATCCCCCTTTTCATCGACGAATCTACCTTTACCGGGTAATAGTGTTTCAGGAACCTCACGCTTTAAAAAGGAACGGTAATCCAAAGGGCAAAAGCACACACCTATACTGTCTTTCTTCGCAGCCACCTGCCCGAAACCACGCTCCGCCGCATACGAGCGCGCCTCATTTTTCGTAATATCTCCCATCGGAAGCAACATACGCTGCAGGATGTCCTGCTTCAATCCCCACAGAAAGAAAGTCTGGTCTTTGTCCTTATCTGCAGCAGGAGCTATATAATACTTTCCTCCGGACAAGACTTTACGCACATAATGTCCGGTAGAAATCCAATAAATCCCCTTTTCATCGGCTATTTTAGCCAACAGCGCCCACTTCAGCTCATTATTGCAGACCGTGCAAGGAACGGGAGTACGCCCCCTTAGATACTCTTCCACAAAATAGCAGATAATACGCGAACGGAAAAGCTCGCGTGCATCATAGGTAATGTGTTTCATCCCCAGCTTCAGGGCCAGAGCCCGTGCATCTTCCAAATACCCGGTCTCATCTCCTGCCTCATAGAAACGGAAAGTCACGCCAGTCACCTCATAACCGGCTTCCTGCAACCTCATGGCGGCCACGGAACTATCCGTGCCGCCACTCATGCCAAGCAATACACGTTTATCTGACTTCATGGATACAAAAGTAATAAACGAAGGTGAAATCCGTTGCATTTACTCTTATAAAACAGAATATCATTATAGATTTTCACAGATTTATTATACCTTTGTACTCCTAAAAGAACTAATAATCAACTGTTATGGAACATCAACTGACCATTTACAACACTTTAAATAGAAAAAAAGAGCTGTTCGTACCGCTGCATGCACCGCATGTAGGCATGTATGTCTGCGGACCGACCGTGTACGGTGACCCGCACTTGGGACATGCACGCCCTGCCATCACTTTCGACCTGCTGTTCCGCTACCTGACGCACATCGGCTACAAGGTGCGCTATGTCCGCAACATTACCGACGTGGGCCATCTGGAGCACGATGCCGACGAAGGTGAAGACAAGATTGCAAAAAAAGCCCGTCTGGAACAACTGGAACCAATGGAAGTGGCACAGTACTACATCAACCGCTATCATAAGGCGATGGATGCATTGAATGTGCTGTCTCCCAGTATCGAGCCACATGCCAGCGGCCACATCATCGAACAGATAGAACTTGTAAAGGAGATATTGAAGAACGGATATGCCTACGAAAGTGAAGGTTCCGTTTATTTCGATGTAGAAAAATACAATAAGGACCATCACTACGGCAAGCTCTCCGGACGCAACCTGGATGATGTTCTCAACACCACCCGCGAACTGGACGGTCAAAGCGAGAAGCGCAATCCTGCCGATTTCGCCCTGTGGAAATGTGCACAACCCGAACATATCATGCGCTGGCCCAGCCCGTGGAGTAACGGATTCCCCGGTTGGCATTGTGAATGTACCGCAATGGGCAAAAAATATTTGGGCGAGCATTTCGATATTCATGGAGGGGGAATGGACTTAATTTTCCCACACCACGAATGTGAGATCGCACAAAGCGTGGCTTCACAAGGCGATGACATGGTTCACTATTGGATGCACAACAACATGATTACCATCAACGGGCAGAAGATGGGCAAGAGTCTGGGTAATTTCATTACTTTGGCACAGTTCTTCAGCGGTGAGCACGAAAGCCTGACGCAGGCTTACAGTCCGATGACCATCCGTTTCTTCATTCTTCAGGCTCATTATCGCAGTACGGTGGATTTCAGTAATGAAGCCTTGCAGGCCAGTGAGAAAGGATTGGCCCGTCTGATGGAAGGTATAGTCAATCTGAAGCGGATTACCCCGACAGCGGGTGGCAGTGTAGAGATGGCGTATGTGGACGAACTTCGCCGGAAGTGCTACGAGGCGATGAACGACGACCTGAATTCACCCATCGTCATCAGCCACTTGTTCGATGCCTGCCGTGTCATCAACACGGTGGTAGACCAAAAAGCTACGATGGCCGGTGATGTATTGGCCGCCTTGACCGAAGTGTTCCATACCTTTGCTTTCGACATTCTCGGTTTGCAAGAAGAGACGGGAGGCGGAAGCGGACGTGAAGAAGCTTTCGGCAAAGTGGTGGATATGCTTTTGGAACAGCGTATGATAGCCAAAGCCAATAAGGATTGGGCTACCAGTGATAAAATCCGCGATAACCTGGCCGCTTTGGGCTTTGAGGTGAAAGATACGAAAGACGGTTTTACCTGGAAGCTGAATAAGTAAATCCGGGTCTTCTTTTCCGGTTAAGCCGGATGGATAGGAATTGCGCACGTAAGGGGGATACCTTTACGTGCGTAGTTTATTTTGCAGGCCGATAGCTTGGGGGATTGTTTCGTTGGCGGAGTATTCCGCCTTGCCGGAACGGTCTGGATATGGAAAGGGGCAGCCCTTCCTTGGACTGCCCCAAAAACGGGAAACGTCTTGTAGTTCCGTTCCTCTTCGAATGGGAAACCTTAAAACTCGTTACCCCAGATGTCTGTGAACTTGTCCATGTTGGTCAACACGTCGATGTGCTCATCTGCAGGACTTTCGGAACGGGAGAGTGCCATCATCTGGTCGGTTTCCACATTGCATATTGAAATCTCTGGTTGGATATATTTGCTCTTTTCCATAATCTTTTCCATTGTTTTTTGTTTTTCAGATGTTCGGTTTATTTTACGGCTTTCTTCGTGCCGTTTACGATGTAGATGCCTTTGGAAAGGCCTTCGAGAGCCTGACCTAACTTCACATTCTCGCGTACAAGTATGCCGTTGAGGTCGTACACGTTCACCAAGGCGTCTTCTGCCACGATTCCGTTGATGCCGGTTTCGATGCCCGGGAGAAGCAGAGCCACGATGTTGGCTTCGGCCACGTCGGCATTGATGTAGGCACGGTAAGGCTTGATGGTGGGTTCGCTGCCCGCGGCCACCTTGTAGAATCCTACTTTACCCTCTTGGTTCTGGAGTACGTAAGTGTTGGCAACGGCTTTTTGCTGTGTGAAGGTACCCGTCATCAGTCCGGCTGCATATTGGTCTTGCAGGGCCATACCGTAGTCGGAGAAGTCGTGAGTGTCCCCGTCCTTGCCTTTTACGATGTACGGCGTGTGTGCCTCGATGCTTTCAGCTTTCTCCAAGACCAATGCCGTGGATGTTCCTACCGGAACTTCTGTACCCGTGCAACTGTACACCTCGAAGCCTTCCGGGATTTCAGCGTCGAACGGCAGGAGACAGGTCGGAAAGATTGTTCGTGGTGAAGAAGCCGTCATCGCTTGTGCTTCCGATGTTACTGCCATGTAGGGTGTTTTTCAGTTTGTACACGCCTTCGCCAGCCAAGCTGATTTCGAACGGCAATGCTTTTTCGGCTTCTTTCGTTGCGCGGATGCGATCATGCCGTGTGCTCACGTTGCCCCCGTCCATATATCCGGCTAAGGCTTGTGTGCTAAAGTAGCGGGTGTTGCCCTCTTCGTCGATGAAGCTGATCGTGTATTGGTTCTTTTGTCCCTCCACCGGAGTAAACTTGAGAGCCTGAGCGTAGTTGGCATCCACGATGTGGTACCATTTCAGGTCATATTCTCCGTCCTCAGCCTTGGCTTCGTTATAGACCGGAGACACGGCATTGTTCTTATACGCGAAACCCTCCGAGATGTTGGCGATGCAGAAGAGTTCGCCTTCCTTCGGGGCATTGAGTGTCGGGTTCTTCAAAGCTTGCATCGCTTCTTCCAGGGCCTTGGTGGCAGCTTCTATCTCATCGACTTTTTCTGATGATTCGTAGATGCCGTTAGCTTCGTCAAAGACTTTGTCTAATGCATCTATGGCCGTTTTCGGGATTTGGAAAGCTTCCGTGCCCACGTTGGTTTCGGTATCCATGCTGCCGGCTTCCTCTAATTTGGCATGGAGTGCTTCTTTGGCTTTGGCAGAAGCTTCTGCGTCGGTCAGTTTGGAGAGGTATTGCAGTTGGATGTTGGTGATTCCGGTCCAATTCGCATCTGTTGTGTTCAAGCCGACAGTCAGTTTGCCTTCGTCCACGATGACATCTTCTATCGTAGGATTCGTGAACAAGGCAGTACTATTGTCCATTTTTGCTTCCTTGTCGTTGGCCGTGAAACTGGTGTTTCCATTAACCGTAGTGAAGGCGTATGCTGAAACCTTGTAGTGTCCGTTGGGGAGCTCGTTGCGTGTATAGGCGATAGTGGCCGTGTAGTTTTTGCCGTCCCAAGCTTCCATGAATCCGGTCTTCTGCAAGTCGCCGTTGTTTTTTTCTGCCGAGTTCTTGTATGTGAAATTCTGGATGTTGCCTTCGGTTACGTTTTTGCTCCATCCGTTGTCCGAGTTGTTGGCCTCGTTCATGAGAAAGGTGTAGTCGAAAGGATAACCCGTTTCAGGTTCTGCACTCAGTACGTAGGTTTCACATGCTGTCTGCAAGGCCTGGGTGGCATCTTGGATGGCGTCATTCTTGGTGGCCGCATCTAAGGCAGCCTGGGCATCGGTCATGGCCTTTTGGAATACTTGTTTTACACTTTCCTCTGCGCTTGAGTGGCTGGCATAGCCTTGGCAGGTTGCCATGAGGGCTTTGAATGCTTCGGTGGCCGGTGCTGTTTCTTCTGCCAACGCAATGGCTTGGGTCAGTGCGGCAATGGCTGCATTCAGGCTTTCTTCCGTGGCTTGGGCACTATTCCCTTGGGTGATGGCTGCATTTACGATGGCTGCAATGCCTTTGGGGCAGTTCTCCACGTATGCCTTAGCCTCCTCTATCTTTTCTTTCAGTGTGGCTTGCAGTTGTTCTATGCTGGCAGCTCCCAAGTACTGCAATTTGAAATTCTTGAAAGACACCCAGTTGAAATTGGCGTTGGCCACTTTTATACCGAAAGTCAGTACGCCGTCTGTCCCTACCGTGCCTTTCACTGTATATGTACCGTAAACGCCGTTAGTACAGGGATTTCCGTTGCAAGCATTCGTGCTACCTTCGTTGGCATAAAGTGTGGCTCCGGATGGGGTATCTCCTCCGGCTTCGTTCAGTACACGAATCAAGCCGCTTACTTCGTAAATACCCGGTATCAGATGGTTGACTGTATGGCTGATGGTGGCGTTTGCAGCCTTGTTTTCTTTTCCTACGTGGTCTTGGATGAAAGGAGTCGTCATGCCGCTTCCGTCTTTTTCACCTTCTGTAGACCAAGTGTTGACTTGGAATGTATTTCCTCCTTCGATATTCCAACCACCGAGGGCATAATAGTTGGAAGTGGTAATCAGACCGCTCACATCCATGGGCTTGTTTTCGCTTACGTTCTCTATTTGATAGAGGCGCAGGTTGTCCCAAGCGATGTCCGAACGTCCGCTGTTTTTCATGTTCTGTACGAGGGAAATGGTTACGGTGGTGGGTTCCGTCACGGTGAACATCGTGCCTAATTCATTCCATGCAGCGTTGACCATGTAAGGGTCAGAATTGCTTGTTAATGTGGAATAAGCACGTCTTACAGCGGTATTTTCGCCTAAAAGTTCGTTGGTTGCATTTTCTGCTTTTATTCCAATTGTTGTTCCGCTTTTACTGGCATCATTGTTATTAGAAAAATCTGCAGCTTTGTAATCGATGACAGCATAATATGGGCCGATTGGGAGATTCTTTGAAGTTGAGGTTTTTAGTTCAGAACCGTCTACATTTCCCCAACCTTGTCGATTAAAGTAGTAGAATTCTCCTTGGCTTGGCTTTATTATACCATTTGCTGGTATTCCTGTCGATGAACCACTGGCTTCACTTTCTACTTGATAGTTACTAAACTGATTGTCCAAAAGTTTAGAGATTTCCCATCCGTACAGACCGCTTTCCAACTTTGTTTTTACCGCCACGTCAGTTGTTCCGTCCGCAGCTTTTAAAGTCTCAAAAGACGGATTGACGAGATACTCCTTAGTGACATCAGTCTGGGCTTGTGCGATGCCCAATGCAGAGCAGAAAGCCAATGCACTTAGTACTTGTTTTCTCATTTGATTTAGAAATTAGTTAATGTTTTATATGAAACTCTCTATAGGTATTCGTTTTAGGTTGTGATGAGGCTGTTTTTCCGGCGTGTTTTTCAGTCGCTCTCTTAGGAAGAGATAAACCGATATTGGCAAGAATTTAAGTGTCACCGCTGCAAATGTATGGATTTACAATGATATAAGCAATAAATCGGGACATTTTTTTCGTATTTCTCCTCATAATTTTGTTTTCGTTTGCGTACACAATGTTTGATGATACAATACTCTCTTCTTTATAATTCATTATATATAAACATACTAACACAGACGGTTTATCTCTTCCTAAGAGATAAACCGTTTTCATCTCCGCTTGAAAATATTTAGCCATGTAGGGGCATGTTCATGAAATGAAATGTCTTCTTTCGGCTATTGAAGACCGTTTTAGAGAGTAGGCGATAAGTCCGGGATTTACAAATTGACAGAATGTTAAAGAGACTGGTGCGAGATTCGCGTATTTGTGGACGAGGTGGAGGGGAGCGCGGAAAACACGAGTATTTCGGGGGCGGGGTATTGACATTCGGGACGGTTTCGGTCATAATGGCTTACAAGGCACGGGGCAGTATGCGGTACACGGTTTACAAAACGGACTCTCAAGTTAGTGCAGCGGGGAAAACGCTTACTTTTTGATTCCGGCTTTAACGTTCCGGGAACGGGGCAACGGGAAAGAAAAATCCGTTCTCGGCAGGCCGGACAGACACTTTCAGGGCATTTTCAGGGCAAAAAACAGGGATTAAAAAATCGTTTGCCGCAGATTGAAATCTCTCTTTCAGCCCAACGAAAAATTATTCGGCTGAGAAAAATCGGGAAAATGGGGCGGAAATGCTTCCATATGGCAGTTCCGTCAATTCCTTTTTAAGGAATACCGTTTTAAATAGTCCATTCCATCTGTCTTTGCCGTGCGGATAAAACATCTGAAAACTATCATTTTGCACGGCGTTACGGGAATGTATAATCAAAATGAATGTTTAAGCATCCGTTGGGGTGAAGGCAAAAAGGTGCGGATGACTGCCCTATGGTGCAGGGCAACCATCCGCGTGGAACGGCCGTTTGCGGGAAAATCCCGGACGGGGGTTAGCAATACATATTCACGATTGCTTCATACAATTCCTGCTTACCGCTGGTTTGTTTCGGTTCGCCATTAGCTTTCGCATAAGCTACAACATCTTCCAAAGACAATTTGCCTTCTTCGAATTCCTTACCCTTGCCACCGTCGAATGATGCGTAACGGTCAGCCAACATCTTCTTGTAAGGAGATTCTTCCAGCAGGCGTGCTGCATTTTCCAAAGCACGTGCCATAGCATCCATACCAGCGATGTGAGCGATGAAGATGTCTTCCAGGTCAGTAGAGTTACGACGAGTCTTCGCATCGAAGTTTGTACCACCATTGCCCAGACCACCACCACGGATAAT
>OGLX01000884.1_pt1 | contig 17456 bp, 18 predicted proteins | sample 1572821 | NCBI WGS metagenome assembly OGLX01 (sample SAMEA2581908, study PRJEB24529) | metagenome | biome: Human gut stool | place: China | collected 2011 | reverse complement strand
GTACGGGAACATCCGCCCAAGCGCCGCAGCCGGGAGCGTGAGGAGCGTTGACAAAGAAGCGCGTCCGCAGCGTCCCCATCTATGTGTGGGTACGGCCTGACGAGCTGGAGGTCATTCGGGAGCGCATGGCCGAGGCGGGCATCCGCAACATGAGCGCCTATATCCGAAAAATGGCGCTGGGCGGCTATGTGCTCCACGTTGACCTTGAACCCGTCAAGGAGCTTGTGTCGCTCCAGCGGCGCTGTGCAAACAATCTCAATCAGGCGGCCATCCATGCCAACAGCTATGGCGGCTTGTACCCGAATGAGCTGAAGCGGCTGCAAAAGGACTATGCCGACCTGTGGGGGCCGCTGTCTGATCTGCTGGCCCAGCTCTCCACCATTGTAACGATGTGACACAGGGGGAACGGCCCCGCGCCGTTCCCCGGCTGTCCGCACCTCTGGTCATCGTGACCAGAAGTGCGGAGGGCCGGGACATCCTTGAGTGCCGATTTTTTCAGAGTTATAATAGACATATACAGGAAAAAGGAGGAACCCCCTATGCGGATCATATTCAAAATTCTTGCCGCTCCCTTTGTGCTGGTGCTGACCCTGCTTGTGGCCGTGCTCTCATTCCTGCTGAGTCTTTCCGCTGGCTTGCTCTCCATCCTCGCATCGGTGCTGGGGCTGCTGAGTGTCCTGATGCTGTTTGTGGAGAAAGACATTCCCACGGGGATTGCGGGGCTGCTGATGGCGTTTGCTATTTCGCCCTTTGGCCTGCCTGCGCTGGCCGGATGGCTGCTTGCCAAGCTGGACGAGCTGAACGGCTCCCTGCGGGGCTTCATCATGGGCTGAGTTCTGGTCACGGTGGCCAGAAGATGCAGAAAATGGCGGCTGATCCCATCCGCCGTTTGTCGTATGGAAAGGAGGGATGCCTACGGCCACAACCTACCTCAAATCCCACAAGCGGGCCGATAAGCGGACGGCCCTGCAAAGCCTGAAAGACCGCTTTGACTATGGCCTGAACCCGGAGAAGCTGGGGGCCGTTTCCTCCTACCTCTGCGATCCGGCCACGGCACACGCCGAGTTCATGCTGGTCAAAAATCAATATCAGGGCGAAACTGACCGCAGGGCCGAACACGGGGCGCTATGCTACCAGATCCGGCAGGCGTTCCCCCACGGCGAGGTGACGCCGGAGGAGGCCAACCGCATCGGCTATGAAACGGCGATGCGCTGGACAAAGGGCAAGTATCAATTCTTCGTCTGTACCCATATAGACAAGGAGCACATTCACAATCACATTTACTACAATTCCACCGCCTATGACCGCTCCCGGAAGTTCCGCAACTTCATCGGTTCTTCGTTTGCCCTGCGGCGGCTGTCTGACCGGGTATGTCTGGAGCACGATCTGTCCGTGATTGCAAATCCTAAGCTCCACAGCAAAGGGCGGTATCTGCACTATGGCCAATGGCTGGGGGAAAATCAAAAGCTCTCACAGAAAGAACAAATCCGCTTTGCCATTGACACGGCCCTGACGGAGCGCCCCGTGGACTTCGCAGATTTTCTCCGGCGCATGGAAACGGCAGGCATACAGGTCAAGCACGGGCGCGGCGGTGTGATCTCATTCCTTGTGCCAGGGCAACAGCGGGCGGCCCGTTTCCGGGCGGCCACGCTGGGGGACGGCTACGGCCCCGAGGACGTGCAGGCCGTCATTGACGGCAAGGCTCCCACACGAACGGCCACGGCGCGGAAAGCGCCCGCACCCCGCCGTGTCAATCTGCTGATCGATATTCAGGAGAGGATGCGTCAGGGCAAAGGCCCCGCCTATGAACGCTGGGCCAAGGTGTATAACCTCAAACAGATGGCTGCCGCGCTGCAATATCTGAAAGAGCACCAGCTATTTGAATATGACGATTTGGCCGTAAAGACCGACGCTGCCACGGAACGGTTTCACACGCTGGCCGGGGACATTCAGCAGACCGAGGCGGAGCTTTCCCATGTGTCCAATCTGATGGCCGCCGTGGTGCAGTACGCCAAGACCCGCCCCGCGTTCGATGGGTACAAGGCCGCCAAGTACAGCCGGAAATACCTTGCCGAGCATGAGGCGGAACTGGCCGACTACCGGGCTGCAAAGGCGACGATGGCCGAGCTGCTGGGCGGCGAGAAGCTCCCCAAAATGGACGTACTAAAAGAAAAACGCCGCCAACTGGCAGCGCGGAAAAAAGCTCTTTATTTGGAATACCGCAAGGCCCAGCAGGATATGCGGGAGCTGGTGGCAGTCAAGGGCAGCGTGGATCATCTGCGCGGGCTGACGGACAGCCAGCGCAATAAGGAGCAGGCCCGTTAGGGACGGCGACGCAGACAACGTTTCTTCTGGTCACGGTGGCCAGAAGTCCAGCGGGTTTGGGGGCACCCCAACAAGCATTTCCGCAGCGCGGAAATTGCAAGTGTCAATACACTTGCCTTGCTTGCCGCTAACGCGATCTCCCGAAACCCCCGCGAAAAACGGAGGCAGCGCCGTTTCTTACGCTCCCTCCGTTCTACGGTTTTCTATGATCGCGTTGATAATTCCCTCGACGAGCCGCAGCTCGCTTTCGTTGAGAGAATTAAGCTGAATATTGATCCGCTTCTTTGTAGCTTCATCGGCACTCATGTTGGGATAAAAGTATTCGTCCACGGAGATGCCGAACATCGTCACCATTTGGTAAAAGGCATTTAGGCTCGGATGTTGTCCATCGTTTTCGTGATACATGATGGTGCGTGGGTCGCGGTCAACGATATAACCGAGTTGCTCCTGCGTCATGCCCTCACGCTCACGGGCTTTCTTGATAGCAAGTCCGATTCCGTGAAAGTCAAATTTCCGCTCGTCCCGTTCGATTTTCATAGTATCACCACCCAATGTAATTTTACATTTCGGGTGATGACATTTGAACGGTGCTATATTTCACTTGAACTCATTTGTTATTTCACATATTTGCATTGTTGCGGTGATTCTCTCCCCAGTCGCACATAGCATCCAAAATGGGAATTAAAGATTTTCCGCGCTCAGTCAAGCTATACTCAACTTTTGGCGGAATCTGCGGGTATTCCTCCCGATGGACAAGTCCATCCGCTTCTAATTCTTTCAGCGTTGCACTTAAAGTTTTATATGAGATGGTGCCGATATATTTTTTCAGTTCGTTGAATCGAACAGTCTCAAATCCCATCAAAGCATATAGGATAAACATCTTGTATTTCCCTTGAATGAGAGACATTGTATAGTTGAAACCGGTTTCCTCCAACTTGACATCTTGAATACACGCTATGCTCATTTTACACTCTCCTGTAGGTAAGTATTGAACTCTACTGTTAGTATCACACTTTGATGTGCGTACTTGATTTTCAATTTATTCTTGCTAAAATTATAATATCGGCAGCGGGAAAAGTCAATCCCGCAGAATTGGAGGATCAATTTATGAGCAAGAAAATCGTTGTTATCACCGGAAGCCCCCGTAAAACCGGCAACAGCTTTGCCATGACGGATGCATTTATCAAAGCGGCAGAAGCAAAAGGCCATACGGTTACTCGCTTTGATGCGGCACTGAAAAATGTCGGCGGATGTCACGCCTGTGAAACCTGCTATAAGAGCGGAAGAGCCTGCTCCTTTGACGATGATTTCAATACCATCGCTCCGGCAATTCTGGAGGCGGATGCAGTTGTTTTCACTACACCCGTTTACTGGTATTCCATCCCGGCTCAAATCAAGGGCGTTATCGACAAAATGTTTTCTTTCTGCGTAGCGGGAAAAGATGTTGCAGGCAAGGAATGTGCACTGATTACCTGCTGCGAAGAGGATGATCAGTCTGTCATGGATGGGGTTCGGATTCCCGTGGAGCGTTCCGCAGCTTTGCTGAAATGGAAGATGGTTGGTGAGGTGCTGATTCCCGGTGTTTTGAACGCAGGAGACATCGATAAGACGGATGGCTGCAAACAGGCTGCTGCACTGGCAGAGAAGATCTAAGCAAAAAGGAGCTCCTAATATGGCAAAGAAAATTGTGATACTAAACGGAAGTCCCCGCAGGAGTGGAAATACATCCGCTTTGGTTCAGAAGTTTACAGAAGGTGCGGAAAGTGCAGGCAATACCGTAACCGAATTTTTCCTCGACAAGATGAACATTCATGGCTGCAAGGGCTGTTTTGGAGGTCATAGTAGCCAGGAATGTCCCTGCGTACAAAAGGACGATATGGCGCAGATTTATCCTGTTGTGAAAGAATGCGATGTGGTTGTTTTGGCAACGCCCCTGTATTATTGGAATATGAGCGGGCAGATCAGAACAGCAATTGATCGTCTGTTTGCACTGGAGGAAGGTGACGGCAACCTGCTCCGGGGGCATAATAGAGGCAGTGCGCTTCTGATGGCGGCTGAAGGCAATGGCTTTGAGGACGTTCTGACCTATTATGATCATCTGATGCAGCATCTAAAGTGGAAAAATCTCGGTCATGTTCTTGCAGGAGGCAATGGTGATGTGGGCGACATCGGCGGAAAGCCCGAACTTGAGCAAGCCTATGAACTCGGAAAATCTATTTAGGAGATGCGTTTTGATGGAGATAACGAAACAGACAACAATCGGTGAGATGCTGGAATATGACCGTGGCATTGCCTATGTTTTGATGCAATCAGGGATGCACTGCGTAGGTTGCCCATCCTCAATCAACGAAACATTGGAACAGGCTTGCGCCGTACATGGCTTGGATGCAGATACGGTATGGCAGTCAATTACCGACTATCTTGAACATCAAAAATAAGGAGTAATTGACAGTCAGGATGTTTCCTGCATGCAAGGAGATAAGAATGAGCAAGATTTTGTTAATCAATGGAAGTCCCAATGAATATGGCTGCACTTACACAGCGTTGAAAGAGGTCGCTGACACTCTCTCAAAAAACGATGTAAAATTTGAAATCCTGTATCTTGGTAAAAAGCCCATAGCGGGATGTATCGCCTGCGGCAAGTGTTCTCGGACTGGCCGTTGCATATTTGATGATAAAGTCAATACAGTATTGGAAAAGCTGGACGAGTATGACGGTATTGTTGTCGGCTCACCGGTTTATTATGCCGGCCCTGCGGGGCAACTCTGTGCATTTCTTGATCGACTGTTTTTCTGTAGTGAAAACCGAATGGCTGGCAAGTTAGCGGCATCCGTTGTTTCCTGCCGTCGTGGGGGTGCAAGTGCTGCTTTTGATCGGCTGAACAAGTATTTCGGCATCTGCAATATGCACATTGTCGGATCGCAGTATTGGAATCAGGTACATGGCTTTACCCCTGATGATGTCCGCAAGGACAAGGAAGGTTTACAAACCATGCGAACCTTGGCTCAAAACATGACATGGATGTTGAAAAACATACAGGCAGGGAAAGAACAGAATATCCCATTTCCGCAGTATGAAGAAAGAATGCGTACTCATTTTATCGAGTGACAATCATTGGTTGCAGTGCCCGGTTTGTGGTAACAAGACAAGGGTGAAAATTAGGATTGATACTATACTCATAAATTTCCCCTTGTACTGTCCTAAATGTAAGCAAGAGTCACTTATCAATGTTCGGCAATTGAATATATCAGTTATCAAAGAGCCAGACGCATAGACGCAGAGCCGATAACCCGTAGCCAACAGGCACACGGTTTATCGGCTCTTTTCTTTTGATGGTAACTGCGCTGGCATACACAACAAGACCGTTGCAATCGGCCTTGCGGCGCAAAAGCGGCGGTTTTGAAATATTGCATTTCAAGCCGCCGTTTTCCTTTTGAAAAAATGGATTTACGGAGGGTGTGTTAAAGTCGCCCTTTTTTAAGGATACGGCGGTATCCGAGGAGGTATCGCCGTGTCCATTTTGCTTTTTCATAACGCACATGATCTGCACCAGCTAAAAAAAGCGTAACCCCTCCATCGGAGCAGTCCGGCTTTGGATGTGAAATTAAATATCATGTAATAAGAACTTTGCTTGCTTGCGTCCGCATAGCGTCTTGCTGTGCGGGCGTTTTTATATGCTGCTTCTTCTGGTCACGGTGGCCAGAGGCTCCAAGGTGCCGGGGGCCGCCTGTTCTCCATTTCAATCCGCACTCACCAACCACCTTTTGAAATGGAGGACAATCATGACGACTATCAACCTGAAACGGTATTACCCCTATATGACCGAAAATGTGATGCTGGAAGTTTCGGACGAGATCGCCGCCGCCCTCTCGATGGGAGGCCGCCTGTGCGACAGCTACAAGCGGCAAAAGCGCAGAAATGGCGAGTGCTCGCTGGACACCGATCCCGGCTTTGAGGCCGACGTGCTCCGCCAGCCCACGACCCCGGACGAATACGTTGAGGCGCGTGAAACCACGCTTGCCCTCTATGACGCGCTGGCCCAGCTCCCGCCTACGCAGGCTCGGCGTGTGTACCAGCATTATCTTCTTGGCATGAGCAAGGCCGAGATCGCGGCAGCCGAGGGCGTTGGCCGGAGCCGCATCTGCTGCTCCATTGAGCGCGGGCTGGCCTCTATGAAAAATATTTTGAAAAAATCTCTGTAAGAGGGAGTACATTTGCCCCCAAAACCTCCTGATAGGTGAGAGGAGTTTTCTTCCTCGCCTTGAAAACTGAATAGACAGTATTCCCGATACGAAATCCGCGTGATAGCGACGTAAGGCGCGCCGCCACGACAGCCAGTTCAGGAGGTGATGGACAAGCTGGCCGAGCGATCAACGCAGCCTTTGACCCGGTGTTGGCAAACCGGGCGCGAGGACAGCGCGGAGGATAATGAAACTTGCTCACGCCCTCCCACAGACTTGAGGGGGAGTCCCTGCGGAATGCGCCGCCCGTTATGGGCGAAACGGTATCGCGGGGCTATGCAGCCGAAGCCATCGGCGGTCTGGAATACTCCCCGCGCCGGGGATGCGTGGCAAATACGGCGTACATATATGGCAATCAGGGAAGCCGCCCCGCCGGGGCCTTTCTGTCTTGCGACAGGCCAAATTAGCCCGGCGCGGGCGGCTTCCTCTCTTTGCGGATTGAAATGGAATACAGCCCTTGTAGCTTCTGGTCATCGTGGCCAGAGGTGGGGCAAGGTCGAAGGGCGGCGCTTCTCTGCGCCGCCTTTTAGCGTTTCCCCACAGGACAACGGGAAGCTGAAAAACATATCCACCCATCATTTCATATAGGAGGTTTTCAGATGACGGAAACAAGAGCCGCATATCATAAGGAAGTCAAAACGGCCTCTTTTCAGGGGAAGTCCATCACCGTGGAAAACCTGACCCCGGTATTATCCCCCAAGGCGCGGGACAAGCGCAAGCGGGAAATCGAGAGCTGTCTTTATGAGGTATTCGTCAAGTACGCGCCGGGCCGGGCGCAGATGCACTAATGCGGGACATCCTTGTGATACGGGGCTGCCAGAGGTATAATATAGGTGTAAGGTTTGGTAGCTCCTACACGGAAAGGAGCACCAAATGATTATTCGTGAAGATGCCATTTATGGCAGACAGTCCGTTGACCGCAAGGACAGTATCAGCATTGAAAGCCAGATTGAGTTCTGCAAGTATGAATTGAGAGGAGGCAATTTCCGCAAGTACACCGACAAGGGCTATTCCGGCAAGAATACCGACAGGCCCAAGTTCCAAGAAATGATGGCCGATATTCGCCGGGGCCTGATCAAGCGCGTAGTGGTCTACAAGCTGGATCGTATCAGCCGTTCCATTCTGGACTTCGCAACCATGATGGAAACTTTTCAGGAATACAATGTTGAGTTCGTATCTTCCACGGAGAAGTTTGACACGTCCACCCCGATGGGGCGGGCCATGCTGAATATCTGCATTGTGTTCGCCCAGCTTGAACGTGAAACCATCCAGAAGCGCGTGACCGATGCCTACTATTCCCGCTGCCAGCACGGTTTTCACATGAGCGGCGCGGCCCCCTACGGCTTCCAACTGGAGCCGACCACCATTGAGGGCATCCGCACAAAAATGATGAAGCCTGACCCGGAAACGGCAGATATTGCAAAGCTGATGTTTGAAATGTACTCTCAGCCCGCAACCTCTTTCGGGGACATCGCCCGTTACTTTGCCGACGAGGGCATCCTGATCTACGGCAAGGAAATGACACGGGGCTTTATCTCCCAGCTTTTGAGAAATCCCATTTACGCGCAGGCCGACCTCGATATGTACGAGTTCTTCAAAAGTCAGGGGACGGTGGTAGTCAATGAAGCGACAGATTTTGCCGGAACAAACGGCTGCTATCTCTATCAGGGCCGGGATGTGCAGGAAAGAAAAAACAAGCACCTGAAAGATCAGATACTTGTTCTTGCTCCCAGCGAGGGGCTGGTATCGTCTGATACATGGCTGCGCTGCCGGAAGAAGCTCATGGCGAACAAGACGTTCCAAGGCGGGCGAAAGGCAAAGAACACATGGCTTGCCGGAAAGGTCAAGTGTGGCCGCTGCGGATACGCGCTTATGAGCGTCGGCAATCCGACAGGCGTTCAGTATCTCCGCTGCTCCAAGCGGGCCGACAGTAAAAGCTGTGACGGCTGCGGGACGCTCCGTACACGGGAATTTGAAAGGTTCCTGTACGGCGAAATGGTCAAGAAGCTGTCCGAGTTCCAGACGCTGACGGCAAAGCGGGAAACGGTCAATCCCAAATTGACCGCGCTGAACATGGAGCTTGCCCGCGTGGAGGAGGAGATTGAAAAACTGCTGAATACTCTGACCGGGGCTAATGCTGTGCTGCTGTCCTATGCCAACAGCAAAATCGAGGAGCTGGACACACACCGCCAAGCCTTGACAAAAGAGATCGCGGCGCTGTCGGCGGAAATCATGTCCCCGGAGCAGATCGAGCGGCTGTCGGTCTACCTCAACCAATGGGAAGAAATTGACTTTGAGGACAGGCGGCAGGTTGCCGACGGCCTGATCTCACAGATCCGCGCAACCGACGAACACGTTTCGATTGAGTGGAAAATTTGACTTTTACTTATCCATCGCACACGACAAAGGGCTGTGTGCCCTTGTCAAGCGATGTAACCGCCACAGCAAATGACGCATAGACACACATGAGACAATTAGTAAAGTCTCTCATACCAAGTATATTTTTCGTTTCCTGACCGATACTTTAACTATAAAAACGAAAGATAAGGATGGTCAGCATATGAATAATATGGATTTAGGATACGAAATGTTTTGCTATCAATGTGAGCAAACAGCGAACGGAAAGGGCTGCACAAAGCTTGGGGTTTGCGGAAAGACACCGGAAATCGCCAATCTGCAGGATTTGCTGATCTTTCAAATCAAAGGGATCAGCTGTTACGGAAAAGTTCTGCAAGATGAGGGACAGCATATCGATAAAAATATCATACGGTTTATCGAAAATGTTCTTTTCACAACGCTGACGAATGTTAATTTTGATTCGAAAGTACACGTGGAATTATTGAACGAATCACAACGGATAAAAGAAAATTTGAGAACAATCACAGGAGAGCTTCACAATCAGACATCATACGCCACTTATGATCTTCCCGAAACAAAAACACAAATGCTAAAGGATGCTCAATTCGCGGGAATTATGTATGATAAATCCCTTGACCCGGATATTCGCTCATTGAGGCAAACCATTTTATACGGACTGAAAGGTATCAGCGCCTATGGGCATCAGGCAAGAGAACTGGGCTATTACAGTGATGAGGTAGATGAATTTTATATTCAGGCATTGGAAGATCTCACAGACGATAACCTTACAGTGGAAGAACTGATCCAAATGACCATGCGCACCGGAGAAGCGGCAATTGAGGTTATGAAAAAATTGGACGAAGCCAATACTGCAGTTTACGGAAATCCGGCACCCCATAGGGTCAATATCCATATGAGGAAAGGACCCTTTATCGTTGTTTCGGGACATGATTTGAAGGATTTGGAAATGCTGCTGGAACAAACAAAGGGAACGGGGGTCAATGTGTATACACACGGTGAAATGCTGCCGTGCCACGGATATGAGGGATTAAAAAAATACCCCCACCTTGTCGGGAATTTCGGTGGTGCGTGGCAAGATCAACAAAAACAATTTGATGATCTTCCGGGATGTATTCTAATGACGACGAATTGCCTTATGCGGCCGAGAGAGAGCTATAAAGGCCGAATCTACAGCACGAATGTAGTGGGCTGGGAAGGGGTAAAACACATTGGGAAAAGAGAAAACGGTGAAAAGGATTTCAGTGAAATCATTCAGCAGGCAATAGAATTAGGCGGCTATCCGGAGGATCAGGAGCCCCACGAGATACTTGTCGGATTCGGGCATCATTCGGTATTAAGCGATTCTGACAAAATCGTAGCGGCAGTAAAAGCAGGAAAAATCAGACATTTCTTTCTTATTGGCGGCTGTGACGGAGCAAGACCCGGTCGAAACTATTATACAGAGTTTGCTAAGATGGTCCCGAAAGACTGCGTGATATTAACGCTCGCATGCGGAAAATACAGATTTAACAAACTGGATTTCGGTGAAGTAGCGGGTCTGCCGAGACTTTTGGATGTCGGGCAATGCAATGATGTATATTCTGCCATACGGATCGCAACAGGTTTAGCAGATGCTTTTGGTACCGATGTAAACGGATTGCCTTTGTCGTTGATCGTATCATGGTACGAACAAAAGGCTGTTGCTGATTTGCTGGCATTATTGAGTCTGGGAATTAAAGGCATATATTTAGGCCCTACCCTGCCGGCATTTTTGAGCCCGAATGTGCTTCAGTATATAGTGGACACATTCGACTTGCGGCTTATTACCAATGCTGAGGATGACATTAAGACCTGCCTGAAACAGAATATTTGAGAAATCAGGAACCGTCAATGCACTTTGATAGTAACCGTAGAACCTGACAGCGCACAGTATAAGAGAGCTGGCACGAGCCAGCTCTCTTTAATCTTTTGACATCCTGCATTTATCCAGTGCGTGGACGGCGTGAGGTGTTCCTCCCATGTTGTGTCCATCTCGCTCAACTTGGGTGCGCTTTGCAACCCCCACAAAAGATATCGGTACGGATCCAGACCGTTTTCCTTTGTTGTTTCAATCAGACTATACATTACGGCACTGGCCCAGGCGCCGTCTGGCGTATTGGCGAATAATCAGTTCCTTCGTCCCATCGCAAATGGCTTTATGCTGTGCTCAGCGCGGTCGTTGCTCAGCCCCAGACGGCCATCCTCCGGATAGGGAAATTGTTTCAAGCGATCTGATTTACACATAACGAGCTATCGCATAACGAGCTATCGGAAAGGCTGCTGTCAAGCGACGGCGGCTTTTCTTTTTCGGGAAGTATTCAAGAAGTCATAAAGTTCCGTGAGTAATGGAAGAAGGCAGCGTTTACGAAAATGTCACAATTTAATGCGGAAAAATATCAAATGCCACTTGCTTTTTTACTCTCGAGATGATATTATTAGTACGGATACTAACACTTTTATAGAGAGGTGATTTATTTGCGAAGAAGCAGCAGCGAAACAAGGAAGAAAATCCTGACCGCCTGTGTCCGGCTTTTTTTGGAGCAGGGATATAAAAACACCTCTGTCAGTCAGATTGTTGACGAAGCGGGCGTTGCAAGAGGAAGCTATTTGAATCTGTTTCCCACCAAGGATAAAATTTTGCTGGACTTGACCGAGACGATGTTCGACGGTCAGTTCGGTGTGGCAAGGAGCATTGCGGGCAGCAAGCTGCCGTCGGTGTATGCCTATGCGGTGGATACGGCGATCCAGCTCACCCTCACCGAGCTGAACGAGAATCTGCGAGAGATTTATATCGAAGCCTATACCGCTCCGGACACGGCAGAATATATCTATGTGCATACCACGGCGGAATTAAAAGAGATTTTCGGCGGGAATTTCCCCGATTACAGCGACAGCGATTTTTATGAAATGGACATCGGCACGGCGGGGCTGATGCGCAGTTATATGGCACGCAAATGTGACATCCATTTCCCACTGGAACGCAAGCTCAGCCGCTTTTTGACGGCGGCACTTCGGGTGTACAAGGTGCCGGAGGAGGAGCAGGAAAAGGTGCTTGCCTTTATTCAGACACTGGATATCAAGGCGATTGCCACAGAGGTTATGTATAAGCTCTTTGCTATGCTGGAAATGAAATACGATTTTAAGCTGTCGATGGATGGCGAAACGGAGGGAACAAGATGAGAAAACGAATTTTAAGTCTTCTGCTGTGCTGCGTCATGCTGATTGGGCTGTTGCCCACGGCGGCATTTGCGGCGGACACCGGCAAGGGCATCCAGCTCGGCGCAAGCGGGATTTCGGGCTATGACAGCACAACTGGCTATGCAAGCGATTTTGTAGACATCGATCTCACCGTTGGGTATCACGAACAGTTTTTCCTCACCCCCGGCGGCACCTATTACTTTGACCTTTCGGCGATGAATATTCCCGGAAAGGTAAACGGTGGTCTGCCGGACAGCACCCTGCACTATGTTCCCTTTACCTATGCGGGAACAATAGAAGCCTACAAGCTCACATCGGAGATGGCAACCACCGAGGAATATGCACAGCAGAACAAATATCCCCACAGCCTGTTTATTGCGGACTACAATGTAACGCATACGGTAAGCCGGGATGACTTAAATACGAAAAGTCTGATTTTCGGCAAAAATTATGCCAGAGGCGGCGTGGACTATACCCTGCGCGCACCGTCTTGTGGAAGTGGGTTTACCGGTTCAGACGATTCAGAGCGCGGTACGCCCCAAAGCAATGAGTGGGACGCGGTGCTGGACAAGAACAGCGGCTATGTCAAAAACTGGAACGACATATATTCGTGGGGGCAGGACACATCAAGTTACGAATCGTGGTATCGTGCGGTTCGCGGGTACTATTCGGCCCGCGGCTGGGGCAACTACGGTGCTGCGTACTCCTACCCGAACGTCGGTTTCCGCCCCGTCCTTGAAGTCCTGAACCCTGACGAACTGGGCTCTGACGGACTGAAGGCCGTTACCCTTGACCTTGGCGGCGGCAAGCTGGGCGGCAGCTCCGATGCTATTCACATCATCGTGAAAACCGGCAGCGAGTTTACCGCGCCTGCGTCCGACGGCATGACCCGCCCGGACGAAAATACAGATAGCTACTTCATGTGGCTCGGAAGCAACGGCAAGCTCTACGCCCCCGGCGACAACGTTCCGGCGGACGTTACCAAGCTCACGGCGCAGTTTGCTTTATCAGAACAGTTTTTCCTCACCCCCGGCGGCAGATATTATTTTGACCTTTCGGCGATGAATATTCCCGGCACAGCAAACAGCGGAAACTCAGATGGTGCGGTTTCTTTGCCGGATACGTCGCTGCACTATGTTCCCTTTACCTATGTGGGAACGATAGAAGCCTACAAACTCACGTCTGCGACGGCAACCACCGAGGAGTATGCACAGCAGAACAAATATCCCCACAGCCTGTTTGTGGCGGACTATGCCGTAACGCATACGATTAGCTGGGGTGGCCTGAATGACGAAGGTCTGATTTTCGGCAAAAATTATGCCAGCGGCGGCGTGGACTATACCCTGCGCGCACCGTCTGTGGGAAGTAACTCTACAGGCTCGGGCGATTCCCAACGCGGCGTGCCCCAAAGCAACGAATGGGACACGATGCTGAACAAGAACAGCGGATATATCCAAAACTGGAATAAAATGTATTCGTGGGGACAGGATACTTCTTCTGCCGCCGAGTCGTTCCGGGCGTACCGTGGGTACAACTCGGCCCGCTTCTGGTATTACACCTCGTCCTCGTTTCGGAACGTCTACCTCGGTTTCCGCCCCGTCCTTGAAGTCCTGAACCCTGGCACACTGGGTTCTGACGGACTGAAGGTCGTTACCCTTGACCTTGGCGGCGGCAAGCTGGGTAATAGCTCCGAGGATATTCAAATCATCGTGAAAACCGGCAGCGAGTTTACCGCGCCTGCGTCCGACGGTCTGACCCGCCCGGACGGGGATGCAGGAAGTTTCTTTATGTGGCTTGGCAGCAACGGTAAATTCTACGCCCCCGGCGACAGTGTTCCGGCTGAGGTGACGAAACTGACGGCGCAGTGGACAGCCCCGACCTACGCCGTAACCTTGAATACGAACGGCGGCACGATCAACAGCGGCAATGTCACAAGCTACACCTACGGCGTGGGCGCAACACTCCCGACAGCGGGCGATATGACCTATACAGGCCACACGTTCGTGGGCTGGTATGACAACGAAAATCTGACCGGCTCTCCTGTTACGGCAATCGGCGGTACAGAAACGGGCAACAAGGAATATTGGGCGAAGTGGGAAGCAAATGCCTACACCGTCACGCTGAACACGAACGGCGGCACGATCAACAGCGGCAATGTCACCGAATACACCTACGGCGTGGGCGCAACACTCCCGACAGATGTGACGCGCACCGGGTACACCTTCAAGGGATGGTATGACAATGAAGGCTTGACCGGCTTTCCTGTTACGGCAATCAGCAACACCGAAACGGGCAATAAGGAGTATTGGGCGAAGTGGGAAGCAAATACCTACACCGTCACGCTGAACACAAACGGCGGCACGATCAACAGCGGCAATGTCACCGGATACACCTACGGCGTGGGTGCAACGCTTCCGACAGCCGACGATATGACCTATACGGGATATACGTTCAAGGGATGGTATGACAACGAAGGCTTGACCGGCTCTCCTGTTACGGCAATCGGCGACACCGAAACGGGCAACAAGGAATATTGGGCGAAGTGGGAGATCAATCAATATACCGTCACAGTCAAGCCCGAAAACGGCAAAGCGGATATTACCATAACGCAGGATTACGGCACACCGATTACCGCTCCGACCCTGACAAGAGAGGGCTATCAGTTCAACGGTTGGGATAAAACATTCCCGACAACCATGCCTGCGGAGAATCTGACAATCACGGCTCAGTGGCGTGATATTGCAGTGCCTACAGGCGAAATCAAGATTGCCGAAAACGGCTGGAAGTCTTTCTTCAACACCATCACCTTCGGTTTGTTCTTTAAGGATACGCAGATGGTAACCGTTACCGCTGCGGACAACAGCGGTGAAGCGGTTAAGATCGAATACCTGCTGAGCAATAAGGCGCTTGCCGAATCGGAACTTGCGGGAATGACCTTTACGGCATATTCCGCGCCGTTCAGTATCAATCCCGATAACGAGTATGTTATTTATGCAAAACTGACCGATACCAGCGGAAATGTTGCCTACATTAACACAAACGGCATCGTGCTGGACGCAACAGTCCCCGTTATCTCCGGCATTGAAGCCGGCAAAACCTATTGCGCAGCACAGACTATTACCGTTGACGAAAAGTATATCGGCACAGTGAAGGTGAACGGCACGGAAGTCATCCTTGATGAAAACGGTCAATTTATTCTCTCTCCCGCAAGCGGCGAGCAAACGATTGTTGTGACCGATAAGGCAGGCAACGAGACAAGGGTTACCGTGACCGTGAACGACGGACACACCTACGGTGAATGGGTATCCAACGGCGACGGCACGCACACCCGTAAATGCACGGTGGACGGCTGCACTGGCTCCGAAACCAAAGACTGCTCCGGCGGGACGGCGACCTGCAAGGACAAGGCCAAGTGCGCGGTCTGCGGAAAGACCTACGGCGAGCTTGATGCGAAGCACCACGCCAACCTCAAGCATATAGATGCAAAGGCGGCAACAAAGACTTCTGAGGGCAATATCGAATACTGGTACTGCGACGGCTGCAACAAGTATTACAAGGACGCCAAAGCAACACAGGAAATCAAGCAGGCCGATACCGTAACGGCGAAGCTGCCGCAGTCTCCTCTGACCGGCGATACAAGCAACCTCATGCTGTGGATCGCACTGCTGTTCATCAGCGGCGGTGCAGCCATTGGTACAACGGTTGTCAGCAGAAAGAAAAAGTATAACAGATAATTGAATAGCGTTCCCTTGCTCTATCTTCCGAGCAAGACAAAAGCGTCGTAGCAATACGGCGCTTTTTTGTTACCCGGAAGCGACAAACAGCGGCAAGCAGTAAACGGCGGTAAGAATACCGCCGCCGTCTTGAAAGCCGCTCATATCAAAATTAAACGCCCGAAATCACCCCGAAACTGTACAGCGGGAAACGGTTTTGGGCGTTTCTGCGTTTCGGGAGCAAATCGGCAATTAGGCAGCGATAAGGAGGTGTCAGTTATGCCCCGTATGCCGAAATACCTCAAGAGAGAATGGGCGTTCTTTCTTGATGAGCGTGGCAGAAAGAAATATAACGAACTTTGCAGAAAATGCGAAAGGAGCTGCAAGCAGAGCTTCCGTGCCACCGTTATCCAATGCCGCATTATCTATCGAAAAGGAGAATCAAAGAATGACCGACAATCAGATTATTTCAAACACAAAGCTGGAAATCATTAAGGCAAGCGACATTATTATCAGCTTTATACCGGCGCATTTGAGCTGGAATGATCTTGAGGAGTCTTGAAAACTGTACGTTTTCAAGACTCCTCAAAAATTTTTGCAGCAATATTCTCCAATGCGTCACTGAAAATCTCATGAACACGGATCAGCGAAACGACCTCGCAGATAAACCGCTCCATCAGTTCCTTTTCATCCAACCATGTGGTCTGAGGAGTTGTGTAATGCCCAGGATCAGCCTCCGCTTATGCTCTGGCCTTGTTAATAGCTTTCTGTGCGGAGAGCCACCGGCCGTAGGCGCCGCCGTACAAGTCCTTTTTCAGCTTCCGGAGCGCAGCTTTGTACGCTTTCTCCACACTGCTGGGACCGTTGTAATTGAGCCGGATCGCCAGCTCCTGAAAAGTCATACTTTCCTCGTCCGGCTGACCGATGCCAAGGTATCTTCGCACCAGATTCAGCTCTCTGGGCGTCAACACTTGCTCCATCCGCTGCATCAGCAGCGTTCGGCGCATGAGGCGGTCATAGGCCACGGCGGGATCGCCGCCGCAGCTGACGGAGAATACATCGTCCCCCAACTGCCGCGCACAGCACAGCGTGCGGTATTCCTTCAACAGTGTCTCAGCTGCCTTGGAGGATACCTTCAGCTTTTCGCATACCGCCTTGGTCAGTTCCGATTCAGATGCATCCTGCGCCTCGGCGCAAAGGTGCGCCACAGTGCGGAGTTGGCTGCCGCGGCTGGTTGGGACGGACAGAGGAAAGGCGTATCGCGAGGCATAGTCGGACAGCGCCGCTTCTATCGCGGGTGTCGCATAAGTCAGCAGTTTTGTTCCATGGGCGGGATCAAAGCGCCTCGCCGCGTCCAGCAGCGCCAGCGCCGCCTCCTGCTTCAAGTCCTCCAGTTCACACCGCGGTATGTACGCCTGCGCCAGTTCAGTGAGGTAACCCTCGTTCTGTGCGATGAGCCGCTCCGCGGCGTTTTTGTCTCCGGCTTGTATCCGCAAAGCCAGCTCTTCGTTGCAGGGGCTATCTCCTGCAACGGTGTACATATTTTTCGTCACAGGAACGCCCCCTTCCTCATTTCAGCCGC
>OGLX01000876.1_pt1 | contig 17612 bp, 9 predicted proteins | sample 1572821 | NCBI WGS metagenome assembly OGLX01 (sample SAMEA2581908, study PRJEB24529) | metagenome | biome: Human gut stool | place: China | collected 2011 | reverse complement strand
GCAGTTCGCCATGGCGGTGGCAATGGCAAAGCCGATGCCATAGGATGCGCCGGTGATGAGGGCAACCTTGCCGGTCAGGTCAAAGGATTTGGGTGTGCAGACAGACATAAAAATACCTCCTGTTGAATGAAAAAATCGGTTTATCTTTCCAGCCCGTAGGGCACCGGGTGCTTGCCGTAGCGGTTGGCCGGGCTGCCGGTCAGGGTCAGCGTCAGGGCGTTTTCGCCGGGGGTCAAAAGCCCCGCCAGCGGGAATTTGTGCGGCGGCCAGAAGGAGACGCCCGCCGGCTGACCGTTGACAGTCAGCTCGGCCATCTCCTGCCCGGGCAGGGGCAGCAGCGGCGTGGCGGTCTGCAGCTCCGTTGCTGTGATCTGCAGGGTGGCGCGGTAGGTCTTGGTGAGATGGGCCGCGTCCTCGTCCGCAAGGGAAAAGGCTGGTGCGGCCAGCGACAGATAGGTAGGCGGCAGGGGAAGGGCCTCGCTTTCCCGCGCAGTGCAGGTGAACAGCAGCAGGCTGCCGCGCGCGGGCAGCTCCAGCGGCAGGCAGGCCCCCTTGGCGGTGCGCTCGGCCGGGCAGGCGCAGGGCTGGCCGTTCCACAGATCGTACCGGCAAAGCGGAGCATCCACCGGCAGGGTCAGCCGGGTCTTGATGGGGGTGTTGCCCTCGTTGACCAGCAGCCAGCAGGCGCGCCCTTCCTTATTAAAAGAGGCGCAGCGCAGCATGGGCTGCGGCGGGTCGCAGCGGCAGTCCGGCTCGAGCGCTGAGACCTCCGGATGCGCAGCGTCCGGGAACAGCGCCTTGTCCCCCAATACGGCGGTGTAGCGGTGCCCGTGTAACCAAAGCGCGCCGTCCTCGACCGTGCAGGCAGGGAAATAGCTTTCGGGAATATACTGAAAGCCGATCTGCCGCTCAAACAGCGGGCGCACGGTGTCAGGGCAGAGGTCGCGGTTGCGGCAAAGCACGGCAGTCTCCGCATGCAGATCGATGTCGGTCATCAGCCAGGACAGCCGCCGCCAGTAGGTGCTCCACGCCTCGTAATGCGGCCACCAGATGCTGTGGGGACCGACATCGGGCGGGCGCTCGTCCTTGCGCTTGCCGCGGATGCTGTAATAAAAGGCGTGCGGAATAAACAGGTTGACTCCGCGCACTGCCAGCCAGTCGGTGTACCATTTGATGTCCCCGCCCGAAAGCTGCCACGGGTTGTCGTCCTTGTTGCAGGCGCCGAAGCACTCGTTGGCGTTGCGGCGGCGGTGCATCAGCCGGGCGGCATCGGCACTGCACTTGGCCATCGTGGAGTCGATGCCCGCCAAGCCGTCCTTTTCGGGGGCGAGCCAGCGCAGCACCAAGTCCTGCCCCGGCACGGCAAAGTATTTTTCTACTTCTATATCATCGCTCTGGTGGGGGTGCCCCATCAGGCCGATGCCGTGCGCCTTGCACCAGCGGGAGAGTGTGCCGTAGTAGACCTCGCCCTCGCGCTGCAAAAGCAGCTTGTGATACAGCCGTGTATCGTCGTTTTCTTTGCCGTCAAACAGGGCGGCGAGGTTGGCGGCGTTGCCGCCCGCACGGCGGAAAATCTCGGCAAAGCCGTGCGTCCACGGGAACATACCGCTGACATTGCGCCCCAAAATACTCGGCTCATCGGTGAAAAAGCCGATGATCGCAGCTCCGAAATACTCTTTCAGCTCCCGATAGTAGGCTTCGTGGGTCAGTTCCATAAAGCGGCTGACGGCCGCAGGGTTCAGAATATCAGCAGTTTTGGGGGCGTTTTTCTCGCCATCATCCTCGCCCCAGTGCAGCCCGCGCATCGTGCCGCCGCTTTTGCGCACGACCAGCGCGCCGCTTTCCGTCTGTGCCAGCAGCTCGTCCCCCGGCAAAACGGTCTGGGTCAGCGTGATGCCCTCGCTGGCAAGCTCAGGGTGATCCTTTACGACCAGCCCGCTCGCCGAGCCGGAGGGGTACATCCCCTCATCGTACAAAACGATTTTCATATCCAGCGCGGCGGCGGCTTCGACAGCCGTGCGGATATGGGCAAAGTAGCGTTCACCCAGATAGGTGATGTCGGGGCTAAGCCCCATACGCGGGTGCAGCACCACGCCGTAAATGCCGTGGGCGGCAAAGTCCGCCAGCTGGCGGCGCAGCTCCTCAGCGGTCAGATCGCCGTTCAAAAACCAAAACGGGATGGCGGTAAATTCTCTCGGCGGGTTTTGCAGTTGGTCAAGAAATTCCATTATGCGGCCTCCTGTGCCTCGGCGTGGGCGCAGATGTCCGCCCATGCGTGGGATTTATAGTAGAACAGCATCGCTAGCAGCCCGACAACAAAGCTGAACGAAACACCCGCCATGGCGTAGCCGCCGTAGCCCAGCCACGCCAGCAGGTAGGACGCCGGGATGCGCACACCCCACAGCAGAATGATGTTGACGATGGTAGAATAGCGGATCTCGCCCATGCCGTTGGCAAAGCTCATAATCGCGTTGAAGGCTGCATAGCACCACTGGAACGGCAGCACAACGCGGATATAGCGCACGGCAAAGGCAAGCACGGCCTCGTCCTGCGTAAAAAGCAGCAGCAGAGGGCGGCAGCAGGCCGCCATCAGCAGCCCGCCTGCGAGGGAGAGCAGCCCCGAGGCCGCCGGGAGCAGCCAGCCGCCCCTGCGCAGACGGCTGTAGCTCTGTGCGCCGAGGTTTTGCCCCGCAAACACCGAGGTCGCCTGCGAAAGCGAGGTGACCGTGATGTTGGCCAGCCCGCCGACCTTGCCCGCCACCGAGCAGCCTGCCACAAAAACCGACCCCTGCAGGTTGTACAGCGCCTGTAAAAAGACATGACCGATGGAGTAGAGCGCTGAGTTCAGCCCCAGCGGCAGACCGATGCGCACGATCTGACGCAGGGTGCCGGCATCAAAGCCGCAGGGCAAAACAGGCAGCGCAAGCTCTGTGTAGCGGCGGCGAATGTAAAAAATGCTGCATATCCACGACAAAAACAGTGCAATCGCCGTGGCTGCCGCCACACCGCCGATGCCAAGGCCGAGCGCGCCGGTAAACACAAGATCCAGTACGATGTTGGCGGCGCAGCTGATAAACAGCAGCAGCAATGAGGACGAGCTGTTGCCTATGCCGCGCAAAAGGCCGGCGTTGAAGTTATAGCCCATGTTGCCCAGAATACCCAGCATCGTGATGCGCAGATACAGCACCGCCCCCGGCATGGCGTCCGCCGGGACCTGCATCAGCCGCAGCATCCACGGACCCAGCAGGAACCCGATGACGGTCAGCGGCAGCGATGCTGCAAACAGCAGCCAGACCGAGGTGCGCACGAGCTTTTGCAGCTGGTCATGGTCGGCGCGGCCGACCGCCTGCGATACGAGGATGGAGATGCCCGAGCCGATGCCCACAAAGACACAGAGCAGAATTTCGAGCGGCTGGGAGCTGGTCGCCACCGATGCCAGCGCCGTAGTGTCGCAGAAATTGCCGATGACGAGCGTGTCCACCGTGCTGTACAGCAGCTGCAGAATATTGCCGGCGCAGATGGGCAGCGCAAACAGCGCCGCGCGCCCCAGCACTGAGCCGTGGGTCATATCAACTTGTGCGGATTTTCGGTAAGCCGACATAGCCCTACCTCCCAGTATGACAGATTTTCTTATCTATATTGTACGAGGAAACCGCGCCGGCTGCAACAATCATTATCCTTTGATTTTTGGATGAATATAAACGATGCGGCGAACAATTTTGGCAGTGCGGCGTAAAAAACAATCACGCCCTTTGCGGCGTTGGAAGGGCGTGCTTTTTTACCGTTTTGTGCAGGTTCCACAAACAAAGATGGACAAAATCAGTAACATTGACAGCAAGATTTGCCGCAAAAGGACTTGCCACTGCGGTGCAAAATGTGCTATCGTTAAAATCAAATTCAGTAAAAAGGAAGTAAAATTTGTATGCGGCAGCCTCTGACAAGACAGAACAGCACGCGCGTCAAGCGCAGATACTCTGCTTATCAGAACCGTATTTTTGTCTATCTCGTGACCCTTGTCACCGCCCCGCTGCTGCTGCTGGGCGTGCTGTCCAGCGTAGTGTACTACCGGCAGACCGTCACGCGCAGCGATGCCCTGCTGGCCTCGGCGCGGGAGAATGTCGAGACGCAGATGGAAATTGCGCTGAGCAACCTGCGCGCCTACTACAGCGCGGTCGTCAGCGCGGACAATTACCAGACCCTGTGCCAAAAAACTGTGCCGCCGTACAGCGAGTACACCCTTGTGCGCGATATGCAAACCGCCATGCGCGGCGGCAATCTGGTGGATAAATATGTCGAGGGGTATACCTACATCAACCTGCGCAGCGGGTGGATTTTAAGCAACAACGGCATGTACCGGCTGGCTGATGCCGCCAACCGGGATGAGGTCGCCCACCTGCTGAGCGAATGGGCGGAGCAGCACGCCGCCATGATGTGGGTCAACCGCACCGACCAGCCCACCCCCGCGCTGGCGGACACACCGCTGAACACGGTGGATCTGACCGGCGAGCTGCTCGTGCTGCGCAGCAGCTCCTACCGCACGGGCAGCTATGCGGTGCTGATCGTCAAGCTGGATCTTTCGCCGCTGTATGAGATGACCGAGAGCTGGCAGACCGGCGGCTACAGCATTGCCGCGCGGGATTTCACCGGCAAGACCGTGCTGAGCACCTCTGCTGCGCTGACCGCCCTGCTGGACGCCGACACCCCCGCCGAGGGCGGCTGTGTGCAGGACGGCTGGCGGCTGAACAGCGGCAAGATGGGCGTGAACGGGCTGACCTACTATGCGGCGCTGCCGCAACGCACGCTGGCGGCTACCGCCGGCATGGTGATTCTGATCGCTTTTGTGCTGGCCGGGGGACTGGTGGCGGTGCTGCTGATCTGCCGCCGATCGACCAGTGTGCTGTACGCCCCTGTGGATGATCTGATGCACGCGGCCAGCGGTGTGTTCGGCCAGCCCGGCAGCGATGAGGAGGAGTTTGCTTATCTGGCCGCCGGCGTCAAGCAGGTGGCCCGGGACAAGCAGGCGATGCAAAGCCTGATGCAGCAGCAAAACCGCCGCCTGCAGCAGAGCTTTGTGGAAAATCTGATCCGCAGTGAGGTCACCGATGAGGCCGCCGGCCACACGATGCAGGAGCTGGGGCTGGCAGTCTGCCCCGCGTATCGGCTGATTGCGCTGGCGCTGGATACCCCGGCTGGCACCTCCGGCCCGGTGCGGGAGACGATGCTGCTGACCGCCATACAGACGATGCCCACCGAGCTGCTGCGCCGCTGCGCGTTCCAGCCCGTAATGCTGAACTTTACCCTGCTGCTGGTCGTGGGTGGCGAGGAGGCTGATCTGAACGAGGCCTGCCGCGTGGTATATACGGCGGCGGCGCGCAGCATCCGCACTGCGCTGGGGGTCAGCTGCCGCGCGGGCGTCAGCCGCCCCTTCCACAAGCTGCACCACATGCAGCTGGCCGCGCAGGAGGCATGGGAGGCCCTGCGCCTGCCGGAGGCCGATGCCCCCGAGGCAAGCGGGCAGATGCTGTACTACCAGCCGCCCGACGAGCAGTGCGCCCGCAACGGATATGATACGCTGCTGGAGCATGAGATCACGGCAGCTGTAACCGCCTGCAAGGCCAAGGAGGTGCGCCACCTGCTGGAGCGCTTTACCGCCAAAATGCTGGAAAAGAACATCCGCGGGTATGAGCGGCAGTTTTACATCCAGCGGCTGGTGGCGGCCATGCTGGCCGTGGCGGAAAACGCCGGGCTTTCGGTCAACCAGGTGCTGGCCGACCGGCAGGCCAACCTGTTTGAGACGATCAGCAGGATATACACCGCCGACCAGATGCAGAATTTCCTGATGGACGAGGTGGCCGTGCCTGTTATGGACCTGCTGACCGAGTTCCGCCAGACCAGCTCAAGCGAGCTGGTCAAGAATGTGCTGGCGCTGATCAAGCAGACGCGCGGCGATATTACGCTGAATGAGTGCGCCGACCGGCTGAACTATAACCCGAGTTATATCTGGAAGGTGCTGCGCACCGAGAAGGATACCAGCTTCAGCGATCTGGCCAACAATGAAAAGCTGGAGATGGCCAAGGAGCTGCTGCTGACCAGCGACATGACGGTCGTGCAGATCGCCGAGACGCTGAACTATTCCAATGTGCAGAATTTTATCCGGTTTTTCAGCAAAAAGGTCGGCATGACCCCCGGCAAATACCGCAAGGATTATCAGAGCGAGAAGAAGTGAGGGTAATTGCCCTCACCTACAGCAAAGACCGTGTCCGATGTGTTCGGGCACGGTCTTTGCTGTTATTCGGTTTCTATGCGCAGTACATTGACCTTGTCATCGTACTGGGTGCGGGTGCCGGTGATGTGGGGGATCAGGGCGTTGACCTCCATGACCAGCGCGCCCTCGGCGGTCAGATAGGGCTGGCCGTCCATCAGGTTTTCCTTGCCGTCAACCAGCAGGTGGGTGACGCCGACCTGCGCTGTCACGGTGTGCCCGCCGCTGTGCAGCGTCAGGCAGCCCCCGGCGGCGTTCCAATCATAGCAAAAGGCATCGGGGATGACCGTCTGCAGCCGCTCCAAAATGCAGAGCACCGCGCCCCAGACGCGGCCGTTCTCGTTGACGCTGCGCACGCCGCGGGTGTCAGGCTCCTGCCCGTTGACGAGGATCTTGGTGTAGCACTTGTCCTCCGGCTGGTATTTTGCTGCATCGGCCTGCGGGATGGGGAGGAAGGCATCGCGGCGCTGCGGCGCACAGGCGGCATAGTCCGGCAGGCGGCAGGGCAGCGGTGCGGCTGTCAGCGGTGAGAGGTCGGCGGGGTTGCTCTGCAGCGTGATGACATTGCGGATGCTGCCCATCACGCCGGTCAGGCGGATGGTGCCGGGCGCTGTGCCCGCGCGCAGAAATACGCGGTTGGTGCCGCACTCAGCATAGACATGGTTTTGGTGGATGACGCTGTCGTCATGGCCGTGACCCGCGAAGCGGCCGCTGTTGTAGCCGCCCAAAAACTGCGCGGGGCCGTCCAAGGTGAAGTCAATGCGCGCATCGCAGAGCGGGCAGACCCGCCCGGCGCTGTCCTGCACGGCAATATCGACATAGGCGATGTCGGCTCCGTCGGCGGCAAGGCCGCCCGGTGCGGTGTGCAGCGTCAACTGCAGGGCGGCGGGGCTGCCGGCGGTTTCCAGCCGGTCGGACGCGGAGGGTGTGCCGTCATAGCCGTAGCCCACGGCCTCGACCCAGCCGGACTGGGTCACATCCACGCCGGGAAAGGCGAACACAAAGGTATTCTGCGGCTTGTCGCACCGCCCGACACGGCGCCCGTTGACGAGCAGCTCGACCGCGGCAACAGGGTAGCTTGCCACCACATACACCGTCTTATGGTGCGGGTCACGGGTGTGCCAGACGCCGGTGCCCTCCCAGTAGGTGCCGTTAAAGCGCTTTTCTTCATAGCGATAGTTGGCAGCGGTGGGGGCGGGGTAGTTCCAGTGGCCGATGATCTTGACGGCGGGGGCCTCGCTCTGCATAACGCGGAAGCAGTCAAAGCTCTGCTTTTTGATCCGGCAGGGGTCCACGCGGCCGCTCATACGGGCATTTTCGCTGAAGGACTGGCGGCCATGCTGGGCAGAGTCCGTCCAGCAGAGCGCCGCACAGGCGCTGTAGTAGTTCTTGCCGGAGGCACCACCCATCCGATCGTTGAAAAACTCGGCGTAGCCGCGCGCGTTTTCAAGCGCGAGATCTTCACTGGTAAGGTCGTAGAAGTCGTACCCCATGGCTTTTTTGCCGCCCTTGCCGACCCAGCGGTTGCGGTAGTCGAAATCCGGCGGGGTGAAGTCGTCCCAGATGCGGCGGGGGGCCTCCTCGCGGCTGTACTCGGTCTCGGTGACGGGGCCGTGCTGCGACAAAAAGCGGGCGGCGTGGCGGTTCAGCATCGTGCCGACATACTCGCTCTCGTTGACGACCTCCTCGGTGTTCAGGGTGCGGCAGCCAATAAAACGCCCGCCGTGGGGGTCCAGCCGCTGCTTGAGCAGCCGCATCTCCCGCATGTGCTCGCGTGAGATCGAGTTGTTGCCGGCCTCCCAGAACAGAATGGACGGGTGGTTGCGGAAGGCGATGATGACATCGCGCATCAGCTCTACGCGCTGGTCCCACTGGCGGCCGAAGCTCTCCTTCTCCTTGTCACCGGCAGGCTGGGTGCAGACGATGCCGCGGCGGTCAAACGCACGGACATCGGCGGGGCTGCCCGCCACATGCATAAAGCGGATGTGGTTGGCGTTGCTCTCGCGGATGAGGGCGGCGTCCTCATCGTGCAGCCACTCGGGCGCAATGCCGATGGCCGCCCACTCGTTGGCGGCGCGCTGGGCGTAGCCGCGCAGCCACTGCACCGCGCCGTTGATGCGCAGGCCCCGGTCTTTGTCGTAGCTTACGGCGCGGAAGCCGGTCGTCAGCTGCTGGGCGTCGGTCTTTTCGCCGTTTACAAACAGCTCGGCCTCCACGGTGTAGAGGTAGGGGTCGTCAATGCTCCAGAAGCGCAGCGGCAGGGTGTCGGCCCCGGCGTGCAGCACAGTGACCGCCATGGAATCCGTGGCGGTCGGTGCGGGCAGGCTTTCGTCCTCCACAGGGCGGTAATGCCCGGGCACAGCCTCATCGGGGATATAGGCGTCCGCCGGGGTGATGCTCAGCGGTGGGACGGCGCGGCCCGTGGGGGCTGCGGTGGCCGGGGCACCGTCAAAGATGGCGGCAACGCTGCCGTCCGGGCGGCGCAGCGTGATGCGCAGCTGGGCGGAAACGGGGACCTTGCCCTCGTTGCGGATCTCGGCCTCGACCCGAATATCCGCCGTGGCGTTGTCCAAATCAAAATTCCGGCCGTAGACATAGAGGCCCTTGGTCTGCAAATTGGAGTAGAGCGGCAGCGTCAGATAGACAGCGGGCTTGAAAAACACCTGCACGGGGCGGGTGATGCCGCCGACCGAGGGATTGAAGTCGTTGCAGTTCCAGAAAAAGGGGACGCCCACGCGGTCGGCGGGGACGGCCTGCTCCTGCGGAAAGAGATAGCTGCCGGGGACAGCATCGGGCTTGTTGGGGGTCTCGGCAATGCAGAACGGCGCATTGCGGGTGGCGGTATTGTCGGTCGCAATGGCGATGAGGTTCGGCGCATCGTACCGCACATAGGGGGTAATGTCAAAGCCGAACGGCGCAACGCCGGCCTCATAGTAGCCGGCCAGCGTACCGTTTACATAGAGGTAGCAGGTCTGGCGCATCCCCTCAAACGCAAGCAGCACCTTGTGGTTTTTGTGCCGCGCCGGAATGGTGAGGATGTTGCACAAAAACCACAAGGTGCTGGTTGCGTTTGAGGGTGTTGCGGAAGAAGGCTGCCGAGCGGCGCTGGCCGCTGCCGCCGTCCTGAATGCGGTCACGGAACAGATCCTCATCATTGAAGGTGTGGGGCAGCGTGACGGGCTGCCAGCCGGTTTCCTGGTAGTCGGCCTCGTAAAAGGCGTGCCCCTCAGCGTCCCGGTGGGCGTCAACGGCCTTTGCCATGGGGAAGGCATCTGCCCGCAAAAAGTGCCAGCCGTGGTGGAAATAAAAGCTTTCGCCTTGCAGTGTAGACATAGCGTTTTCTCCCTGTCAGATGTGCTGTATACAGTTGCAGGCCCGCGATCTTATCTTTATCATACGCGCTGCCGCGGCAAAAAACAAGTGTCATTTGATGGGCAGAAGGTCTTGAAAGTGCGGCGCAGCGATAAACATCAAGATATGGAAACAGGACCTGTTTGCTGGCAGCAGGGCGGAGTGACCCAACCCCGCCGGCAAAGCGGGGCAGTCAGGGCAAGGCTGTGCGGTAAAGCCTCCGCAGTCCGTGAGGCTGCAGCAGGCCTAAAAACGCCCTTTGTCAAAATGCACAAAACAGGCAGGCACCATGTATAAAATATTCACAATTTCAACCCGAAACAGCAAACGATAGTGCCGGTAGATATAAGGATTGTTTTGTGTGTCATTCGCATTGATAATTGCGCTGCATCGTGAAATATAATGAAAATTTTCGCATGCTTTTGATTGTAGCCAAATCCGCAGAGCAGGGGATACAATGGAAGCAACGAAACAGCCGCCGCCGGATGACGAGGGCCCGCGATCCCGACCAAAGCACCGCGGCCGCCGGCTGATGAGAACACAAAGCAAGGAGGAAACGCTTATGGCACAAACCGCTGCGGTCAAGCAGAGCAAGGCCAATGCCCGCGCCCAGAAACAGCTGGGCCACAACACATGGCGCAAGGCGTTCATGCAGCACTACTGGTTATATATCATGATGCTGCCGGCGCTGCTCTACATGATCATCTTCAATTACCTGCCGATGACGGGCCTGTATATGGCATTTACCGATTTCAGCCCTTTCAACGGTGACACGATTCTGGAATCTGTGTTCGGCAGCCCCTTTGTCGGGCTGAAGTACTTTAAAAAGCTCTTCACCGGCCCGGACTTCTGGACGCTGTTCCGCAACACGCTGTCTATCTCGCTGGCCAACCTTTTCTTCGCCTTCCCGGCCCCCATCATTCTGGCGCTGATCTTAAATGAGCTGCGCTGCAAATGGTTCAAGCGCACAGCGCAGACGCTGGTCTACATCCCCCACTTTGTCTCCATCGTCATTGTGGCGGCGCTGACTTTCCAGATGTTCTCCACCACGGACGGCGCCATCTACCATGTGCTGACCCAGATCTTCGGCGCGAATGCACCCGACCTGCTCAGCGACCCCAAGCTCTTTCCCGCGCTGATCGTCGGCCAGAATATCTGGAAGGAGACCGGCTACGGCACCATCATTTATCTGGCGGCGCTGTCCAGCGTGGATGTGCAGCTGTATGAGGCTGCCAAAATCGACGGCGCAGGCCGTTGGCAGCTGATGTGGCATGTCACGCTGCCCGCCATCCGCGGCACCATTGTCCTGATGCTGATCATGAAGGTCGGCCAGCTTCTGAACACCAGCTACGAGCAGATCTTCCTGATGCAGAACTCGATGAACCGCGCAGCCTCCGATGTGTTTGACACCTATGTCTACACCAAGGGCATCACGGGCGGCCAGTACTCGCTGGCGACCGCCACCGGCCTGTTCAAGTCCACCATCAGTATGCTGATGGTCGTCACCGCCAACAAGATCGCCAAGCTGTGCGGCGAGTCCGGCCTGTACTAAAGAAGGGAGCTGTGCTACAATGACAATGCCCTTTACTCATAAGAAAGACGAGGTACGCGCCACCGGCACGCTGGAAGCCCGCACCCCCGGCGATCAGGCTGTACAGGTTCTTTTGTATGTCATCATTGCGCTGGTGGCGCTGGCCTGTGTGCTGCCCTTCATCTATGTGGTGGCCGGCTCCTTTGCGACCGAGCGCGAGCTGACCGAGCGTCCCTTCTTCCTGATCCCGCAGGATGTATCGCTGAACGCCTACCAGTACATCCTCAAGCAGGGCGATGTGTTCCGCGGACTGAAAAATTCGGTGATCGTCACCGTGATCGGCACGCTGATCAATATGTTCGTCTCCTGCACGATCGCCTACCCGCTGTCCCGCCCCTACCTCAAGGGCCGCAACGGCTTTATCAATATGGTCATCGTCACGATGCTGTTCACCGGCGGCATGGTTCCCGCCTACATTATGGTGGTCAATGTGCTGCATCTGGGCAACACCTACTGGGCACTCTGGCTGCCCACGGCGATGAGCGCCTTCAACATGATCATCATCAAGAACTACTTTCAGGGCATCCCCATGGAGCTGGAGGAGGCCGCCATCATTGACGGCTCCAACGATCTGATCACCTTCGTGCGCATCATCCTGCCGCTGTCCGCGCCGGTGCTGGCCTCGGTCAGCCTGTTCTACGCGGTCAGCCACTGGAACAGCTACTTCAATGCGATGCTGTACATCAACAACTCCGACATGGAGGTCATCACCATCGTGCTGCGGCGTCTGGTGTTCCTGACCACACAGGTAGCCGAGGATTCCACCTTCGACTGGGGCGCGGCCGGTATGCCGCCCATCAAGGCTGTCAAGATGGCCACCACGGTGCTGTCTACCCTGCCAATCCTCTGCATCTATCCGTTTGTGCAGAAGTTCTTTACCCAAGGTGTTATGGTCGGCTCGGTCAAGGGCTGATACCAAGCAATACAACCACTTTTATACAAAAAGGAGAAAAACGAAAATGAAAAAGGCACTTGCCCTCTCTATGGCGCTGGCGATGTCCGCCGCCATGCTCGCAGGCTGCGGCGGCTCCGCCTCCGACAGCACCTCCGCTTCCAGCGCTGCTTCCTCTGCGGATAGCGCTGCCTCCGGCACCCCCACCGTCAGCTTTATGATCCCCGACTTCACCGGCCATGTGCTGAGCAATGAACATTCCGATGAGGTCATCGCCAAGTACGAGGCCTACACCGGCACCCATGTCGAGTGGCGCACCGAGGCCAACGACACCTACAGCGAGAAGTTCGGCCTGACCCTGATGGACAAGGACAACATGCCGATGATCCTGACCGCAACCAAGACGCTGGACCAGAACGCCAACGCAGCCGATGCTGCCAAGCGCGGCGCCTTCTGGGATCTGACCGAGTACCTGCAGGACAGCGAGGCCTACCCCAACCTGTCCCAGATCAGCCCCGATGTTCTGAAGGGCCTGACCGTGGACGGCCAGATCATCGGCATCCCCCGCTCCCGCGCCATCGGCCGTAACGGTCTGGGCTACCGCACCGACTGGGCCGAGGCCGTGGGCATCACCGAGGCCCCCAAGACGGTCGAGGATGTCTATGACATGCTCTATAAGTTCACCTATGACGATCCGGACGGCAACGGTGCCAACGACACCTACGGTCTGGAAATGTGCAAATACACCGGCCCGTGGGATATTATCCAGACATGGTTCGGCTGCGGCAACGGCTGGGTCGAGCAGGACGGCAAGCTGGTTCCCGTACACCAGACCGCTGAGTATAAGGAAGCCCTCGACTGGATGCGCAAGATCTACGCCGACGGTCTGGTCCGCCCCGACTGGGCGACTGTGGACACTGCCAACTTCCAGGTTGACAGCCAGAAGGGCGTCACCGGTGTCTTTGTCGACACGATGGACGGCACCAAGCGCATCTGGAAATACTTTGAGGACAACGCCATTGCCGATGTAAACGATGCCTCCAAGATCGCCACCATGACCTCTGTCGGCCCCATCAACGGCCACACCCTTGCCACCACCGGCTACAACGGCTTCTACCTCATCACCAAGTCCGGTGCCAAGACCGAGGAGGACGTCAAGGCCTGCCTGCACTTCCTTGACAAGATGTGCGACCCCGAAATGATGGCGCTGGCCGACTACGGTCTGAAGGACATCTGCTATGACATCAACGCCGACGGCAAGATTGTTCCCAACGGCAAGTACGACACCACCAACTGCCCGCACGCAGGTCTGAATCAGGCTGTGCCCTATGTCCCCTACCTGACTGAGCAGAACCCCGATTACCAGCTCGAAAAGGCTGACTATCAGCTGGCTTACGAGGAGAGCATTGCCAACAACGTGCAGTATGCCGTGTTCAACCCCGCGCTGGGCTACCTGACCCAGTCCGACACCTACGCCGAGTGCGGCAGCGACCTTGTCCAAATTCTGGACGATGCCCGCACCCAGTATATCTGCGGCCAGATCGACGAGGCTGGTCTGCAGGCTGCCTTCGACCAGTGGAATGCCCGCGGCGGCACGCAGGTCATTGAGGAAGTCAACGCCCTGTACGCAGCAGATAAAGCCTAATTGAATGTGAGCGCCGCAGCGGATGTTGCGGCGCTCTTTTATGATGGAGGGAAAGTCCATGCAAATCTCTGTGCGCAGCCAGACGGCTGCCCAAACCACCCTTAGCTGGCAGCCGGTGGCCGGGGCCGCCCGCTACCGCATTTTGTGGAGCGACCGCCCTGGCGAGACCGTGCGGTTCAAAACGGCGGGCGAAAGCGGGGAAAGCCTTTTCACCTTCTGCCGCTCGACGCATATCCCCTATTACATCAAGGTGCAGGCGCTGGCAGAAAACGGGGCCCTGCTGGAGGAAAGCACACCCGTGCAGACCCCCGTGGGCCGCGTGCTGCAGCAGCAGCTGGAGGCGCTGTCCCGCGGACTGGTGGCTGTCACGGCAAACACCGGTGTGTTTATCAGCTGGCGGCTCTTTAAAAGCGAGGTCACCGGCCACAACGCCACCGGCCTGACCGGCACCGACTTTGTGCTCTATAAAAACGGGGTCAGGCTGGCCACCGTGACCGACAGCACAAACTATCTTGACGCGCATGGCACAAGCGGGGATACCTACGCCGTGGCCCCGCTGGTAAACGGCGTAGAAGGGCCCGCCTGCAGGGGCGTAAAGCCGTGGCAGAAGGGGTACTATGAGCTTCCGCTGCAAAAGCCGGCGGACGGCGTGACCCCGGCCGGGGAGCCCTTTGTCTACCATGCCAACGATATGAGTGTGGGTGATATTGACAATGACGGCGAGTATGAGTATTTTGTAAAGTGGGACCCTGATAACTCCCACGATGTGTCGATCAAGGGCTACACCGGACGGTGCTTTATCGACTGCTATAAGCTGGACGGCACGCTGGTCTGGCGGCTGGACATGGGGCAGAACATCCGCGCCGGAGCGCACTACACCCAGTTTATGGTGTACGACTTCAACGGGGACGGCAGGGCCGAGATGGCTGTTAAGACCGCGCCCGGCACCGTGATGACCCGCTTTGCGCCGGACGGCACCGTGCTGTCCCGCCGGTATATCACGATGCCGCAGAAGGATCTGGACGCCGGGTACAGCCACGCGGACAACTATGTCTGCACGGCGCAGGATTACCGCCTGCATATGGCCGAGGTGTTCCGCCGCTGGCACACCCACCCCGAGGTCGTAAACGGCCGCTGGCCCGCCACGGTGGAGCAGTGCTTCGGCCTTGCGCCGCAGTACGCCTACCCCCTGTGCGAGGCTGATGCCCTTGCGCTGGCCGACTATTTCCTTGATGTGTACGCGCCGAGCCGCAGCCCCAAAAACGAGCTGCGCAGGTTCGAGGGCTTTGTCTATGACGGCCCCGAGTACCTGACGATGTTCGGTGGGGACGGCACCGAGCTGGACACGATCGACTACCCCTACCCCCGCGTGGATGATGGCCTTTTGTGGGGCGATTATGCAATGCCCCGCATCGAGCCGTGCAACCGCGTGGACCGCTTTAACGCCGGGGTGGCCTATCTGGACGGCGAACGCCCCTATCTGATCGCCTGCCGCGGTTACTACACCCGCGCCACGCTGGCGGCCTACGACTTTTTTGAGAACCGCTTTCACAAGGTATGGGGTATCGACTCCGGCTTTGTGCCGATGGCGAACCCCTTCAACGACAGCGGCTGCCATCTCGCTGTCGGCACCGACCCTGTGTACGGCATTCTGGCCGGGCAGGGCAACCACAGTATTTCGACTGCTGACATTGATGGGGACGGCTGCATGGAAATTGTGTACGGCGCAGCAGCCATCGACCATGACGGAAGCCTGCTCTACTCCAAATACGGCACCCTGCCGGACGGCAGGACCCGCGCCAAGTTCGGCCACGGCGATGCGATGCATGTGGCCGACATCGACCCCGACAGCCCCGGTTTGGAGATTTTTAATGTCTACGAGGAGGGCGAGCGCGCCCCCTACGGCTGGGCACTGCGCGATGCCGAGACCGGTGATGTCCGCTTTGGCGAATACGCCGAGGAGGATCTGGGCCGCTGCATGATCGGCAAGATCGACCCGAACACCCGCGGCCTGCAGGTCTGGGTCAAGGATGTGTACGATGTAAACGGCCGCACGCTGGAGCTGCCAACCCCCGGCACGAATATGAAGATCTACTGGGCGGGCGATCTTTCGACCCAGATCACCGATGGTGCGGACTATCTGTACGGCGATCAATACGGCGTCATTAACGATCTGACCCACGGCGTTATGCTGCAGCCCGCGGGCACCGCCACCAACAACGGCACCAAGGGCAACCCCTGCCTGGTGGCCGATGTGCTGGGCGATTTCCGTGAGGAGCTGTTGGTGCGCACGGCGGACGACACCGCCATCCGCATCTACACCACCACCGATCTTACCCCCCACAAGCTGTTTACCCTGATGCACGATGCGCAGTACCGCTGCGGCGTGGCATGGCAGAACAACTGCTACAACCAGCCGTGCTACCCGTCCTTTTACTATGCAGGCGACATGGATTTTGCCAATGTGCTGCCGCAGCTGAACGCCAAGCCCACTCTCTGGATGGCGGGCGATTCCATTATGCAAAGCTACGCCTCCGAGGACAAGCCGGTGACCGGCTGGGGCGAGATGCTGCACACGCTGGCGCAGGGGGATGCTGTATGCTGCGCTGCCCACCGCGCGGACTGCCCCTTCCCGCAGGAGATGCGCTACGAGCTGCCGGGCCTTGTCATTGACAACTGCGCCATGGCGGGCCGCAGCAGCAAGACCTTCCGCGAGGAGGGGCGGCTGGACGACATTGCCGCGCATATCCGCCCCGGTGATCTGCTGGTGGTCAGCTTCGGCCATAACGATGCCAACCGCGCAAAGGCCGAGCGCTATGTCCCGGCGGATGCCTTCGGCGAGAGCCTGCGCCCCTTCTGGGACGCTGCCCGCAGCCACGGCGCAGTGTGCATCTTTGCCTCCCCCGTGGCGATGCGCGAGTTTGACGAGGCCGGTGTCTGCCACCCCTCGTTTGCCGCCTACCGCGAGGCGATGCGCGCCTTTGCCGCCGAGGTCGGCGCGCCGTTTATCGACCTTGGTGCCGCTACCGCTGCCGCCAACACCGCCTTTGGCGCTGAGCGCTGCAAGGCCCGCTATATGTGGGTGGGCGCAAAGCAGGACAACGCCCACCAGCAAAACGCCGGCGCCTGCCGCACGGCACAGGCCTTTGTGCAGCAGCTTTTGCAGGATACCACCCCGGCACTGGATGTGCTGCGGGCGAATTTCAAATAAATTTTGACAAAAAAGAAGGTTTTGTTTATGAACTACACCGAACCGAAGGTCATTTACACCTGCTTCCCCGGCGGCAAGCATAAGGTGCTGACGATGAGCTATGATGACGGCCGTTTGGAGGACCGCCGCCTTGTCGAGCTGTTCAACCGCTACGGCATCCGGGGCACCTTTAACCTGAACGGCGGCCTGCCCCGCCCCGAGCGCATCCCCGAGAGTGAGTGGGTCGAGCTGTACAAGGGCCATGAGGTCGCCTGTCACACCTACCACCACCCCACCATCTCCCGCAGCCCGCTGGACCAGACCGCCCGGCAGGTGCTGGCCGACCGTATGCAGCTGGAGGGCGTCATGGGCTACCCCGTGCGCGGCCTTGCCTACCCCAACGGCAGCTGGACACCGGAGATCGCCGCCCTGCTGCCCGCGCTGGGCATCCGCTACGCCCGCGTGGTGGGCGACACCCACGACTTTGCGATGCCCCACGATTTTATGACATGGAAAGCCACCTGCCACCACACCCACAACCTGCTGGAGGACGGCAAGCGCTTTGTAGAGCTGTACAAGACGCAGTATCTCTACATGATGTATGTCTGGGGCCACAGCTTTGAGTTCCGCACCGAGGAGGACTGGGCCTTGATGGAGCAGTTCTGCCAGCTGGCCGGCGGG
>OGLX01000873.1_pt1 | contig 17655 bp, 23 predicted proteins | sample 1572821 | NCBI WGS metagenome assembly OGLX01 (sample SAMEA2581908, study PRJEB24529) | metagenome | biome: Human gut stool | place: China | collected 2011 | reverse complement strand
AGCCGAGTGACAGGATTCCGGAATTCCTCTTTTCTAAGGCTATGCACACATTAGGGCTGATTCGGCAGGGGCGCAATATTACATCGACACATCAGTGCCTTATGTACTATACGCCAGAGACGATCCAGCTCCTAAAGGAAAATGGATACTGCATTATCATCGACGAGGAAGTGACCGTGCTGCAGGCGGATAAACAGGTCGCCTATTCCGATATCCAGCTCGCTATTGATGCCGGATATGTTTATGAGGCTGCTCCGGACGAATACCGTAGAACCGATAAGCCGTATGACGGCGGCGTGTTTTCTCACATGTTTCGCCTTATGGCATCAAGACCGCTGGTTTATAATAAATCCAAGCAGAATGGGTGCGTGTGGTACTGGCTATTCTCCAAAGAGCTGTTGGAAGCTGTTGATGATGTGTTCGTGCTTACTTATCTGTTCAAAAACTCTGAAATGGATCTGTTTATGCAGATCAACAATATCCCATATGTGAATATCGGTATTCGCCGTACAGAGGGCGGAGGGTATATCTTTTCTGACAAACCAGAGTATGTTCCGGATTATGTGTATCGGCTGAAAGACATGATTCATATTGATGACGGTCAGCGAATCAATAGTGTTGGCGATATGAAACACGCGCTTTCTATGAACTGGTACAAGTCAAAAACAGATGGTGTGAATCAGGTTCGCCGCAATTTGATGAACTACTTTCAAAAGCGAAGCGGTGATATTCCAGCACAAGAGCGAATGTGTGGTACTTACAAGGAGTATTGGGGGAGAATCAGAGGAAAGGGCTATTGGAACTCATCTGTAGTCTTTAATGCAAAGGCAACCAACCAATTTAGCCATTGTCGGGCGCTGGCCTACCCAATCAATCTTTTTGCGAATGGCGATATCGTTCACTATTACGCGAGTAAGGGTGTAATTTTTGATAACGACCATTATGCGTTGTCAACTATGATTCAGTGGATCTGGCGTTCCGCAATTAGAAACGGTGAAGAAATCAGCTTATATCTGCCAAGTAAGCGTATGAGGGATTTGCTTACGGAATGGATTGAAAAAACGAGTAAAGGAATTAGTTAAACCATATGAAAATTGATGATGTACTGACTCTTATTGGTCTGATTTTTGCTATTTTCGCTATTTGCTATGTGATTGTTCGCTCACTTAGAAATGACGGCGAGTGTTGCGATGGCAATGATTGTGATAACTGCCCATTTCCGCGCTGTCATCCGCAGAATCACGCTGATGATATGGAACAGTAAAAACGAGTGCTACTACGAGCGACATAGGCTCTCAAACGGGCAGTATTGCATGGTCGCGTTCTATCGCTTCTATCGGTCGAGATCCGTTGAGTATCAGGTCGTATTCGCTGTAGCAGATAAGAAGAAAGCCTTAAATGGCTATTTCGATCAGACCAAGGATAACAATATTTCTCTGAAGTACACTGGACGCTGCGGCGCTGAGGCTCTGATCTGGTGTAGGGATAAACTTCTCGAATTTGAGAATGAAGTCTTTCTGTCAGAGACATTTGAGACAAAAATCGTTGTTTATGGTGAAGATCATCGGCGTTTTCGTTTTTACGAGCGGGCGCTGACACGCTATGGTTATGAGAAGAAGCTAACTGACGATGGATGGGCTATGGTAAAGAAAGTCCTTAGGAACAACTACGATACTGAGGTGAATTGAATGATTGATGTTGGATCTGCTTATTTCTGCTGTGATGAATGCCCTATTTCGGAGGATGTAGAAAGAAGATATCGCAATGCTGATGAAGCCGGTGCTTTTCAATATGACCATTGCGGATGTGATAAGATTGATTATCCTTTCTTTGTTGGTGGTTATTGTGATGATGCCTTTTGCCAGAAAGATGATTTTGAACGAATTGGAAGGCGCAAGACTGGCAAGGCGTATCGAAGAAAGATGCGCGTGAAAAAGCGCAATGATTTGATGCGGGCTATTGAAGGATGCTATGTGCGAGATATCTGGCATCGCAAGGGTGCGTATATCGTCTATCCAAAGAATTCAAAAGCCAAAAAGTATTACCGCAATTATTCAAATCGTCTGGTTCGTAGAGGAAAAATCGGTGGTGCTGGCAAAGGCGGATATCGGCGTTGTTTTGACTATAAGTGGGAGGTTTATTAAGCATGGAGAATGAGAAGTATTGTCCTCTTGCTTCTATCAGGGGCGGTGTTGGATCAAAGTGCATCGGAGAACAGTGTGCGTGGTGGATCGAGGATTACAGTGCGTGTGTCTTTGTTGCTTCGCTGCGAACCGGCGTTGAAGACCTGAAAGAACAAAATTTAGAGCTTGCTGGATCTGTTGTTAGTTATGATGTCCAGCTTCACGAGCTTGAAAAAGAAAACCTAAGATTGCGTAAGTCTGTTGAACGGCTTAGTCGGTCTTCTTTGCGAGGTGAAAAATCGTGTATGAGTTAGGAATGTGTTATAAGTGCAAATATAGGGGTGATGTTCCAGGCGATGCACATAGTTGTTGTTGCTATCCTGGGAACGATACGAATTTATTTTCCATGTTTGAGCCGACAAATTTTCTTCAGGCCGCAAAGCTGGATATTCGTGCTGAGAAGCATGGCGTTATGAGCGGCTGGTTTATGTGGCCTGTCAACTTCGATCCTATATGGCTACGCAACTGTAATGGTTTTACTCCAAAGGAGTCTGGTGAAGCCAATGGGTAATATCAGTGAACGAGTTGCTAAACAGATTTTGCCGATTGAACTGCAAAAGAATTACGGAAACGAGTTTGGAATCGAAGTGTGGCGTGTTTTGAGCATTGTTGAGAAGAATGACACAGCGATTAAGGAGCTTCTTGATGCGCTTGATCGTTTGGAGCAGACGAATAGAAAATCTCTCATTCAACATCTTTGGACGCGATATTACGACTCTGTAGCGGATAAGGTTTTGGCACAATAATATTTGGGAGTGGTTTGGTGTTTCGTGATTTCGATAGCGAAGTATGGCAAGGTGCTGTATATCAGGGTGTCGATTACTCATGGCGGTTTGAAGTATCTACTTTCGGCAGAATACGAAATGCCATTACTGGAAAGATCTACTCTTGCGGTTATGGTGCTGGCGGATATCAGCAGGTTTGTATTTCTGTGTTTGGACGTCGGCTTAATGTGAGAATACATCGGTGTGTTGCTGAGACTTTTATTCCGAATCCTATTGGGTATGAAATCGTCAATCATATTGACGGCTGCAAGCAGCATAATTGGGTAGATAACCTCGAATGGTGTACAAGGCAGGAAAATTATTTTCATGCCGTTGACCTTGAACTGATCGACTATGATGTACCGGCACAACTCGGATATCTGTCACACCTTGGCGCTTATACCGGAAGCTGTAATGGTATGTCGAAACTGACTGAGGATGATGTGCGAGAAATCCGTATGAACTATATACCAAGAGGTTCTGGTGTAAGGTGTAACAGAAAGGAATTAGCAAATCAATATGGAGTGTCTGCGAATTTAATTTCTAAAATAGTAAGTGGTCAGATATGGACTCATGTATAAGGAGGAATCAAAGTGCGAATATGAGCGTGAAGTACATAAGGCTTAATGGCGATGCGCTAAGACAAATCGTTGAAAATGAAAAGCATTGTTTTCGCATTGCCATGAATAAGCAAGATATCTCAGGTGGAGAAATGACCGAAGCGGGATTTTTATTGGATGCGCAAGATGCAGAAGAAGAGCGCAAGGTCATTAAGCCGCCATACGAAAAGGGAGATATTCTTGCTCTAAAAGAAACATGGGCAATGATTGGTGACAAGTATGTGTATCGTTTGGATAGAGATCCACCGCAAGGCTATCTCTTGTTCAATTGGAAACCATCTGTTCAAATGCCAAATGATGCTGCAAGGCATTTTATAAGAATCATAGATGTTCGTGTAGAACGATTACAGGATATCTCACTTAATGATATCGAACGAGAAGGCATTTGGTTGCCAGGTGTTTTATCGCCTGAGCTTGCCTTTGCTTCTAAGTGGAACAGTGGTGTATCGGAGAAGAAACGATCCAAGATCGGATGGGAGCAAAATCCTTTTGTTTGGGTTTTTGATTTTGACCGATGTGTTTATGTAGAGGATGACAATGGAGAGCAAAAATAAGAATTTAGTTGATATAGACGATGTTTCCTGTCTTTTGGCTGCGATTCCGATTTTTACATTGTGCGATGTTGTTTGTGGCGGAAGGTGCTGTGCAATTCAGGGCTTCTCTGATAAGCCAGAAGTTCAGTGTCAAAGAAAAATCAAGAAGTTTCTATTGGAATATATAGGTGAAGCACATGACGGGTGATATTAGAGAGACAGCTATTGATCATGTTGCAGGAGAAAAGATTGCAACATTCTTTAGTAGCGAAACAAGATGGATCAATCAAATATGGAAGCTTAAAGAGCAATACCCAGATGAAGTAGAGATTCGGCATGTGAATCCGGACGGAAGTTTGATTGCTCATATTCCAGCGGAATGGTTCAAGGTAAAACCAAAAAAGAAGGTAGTTTTGACGGAGGAGCAGATTGCCGCCTCCAAAGCGCGTCTTGAAAGGGGCAGGTTAAAAAGATTGGAGATGTTAGGAGATGATGCGCATGTGACAGATGAAAGGAACAATGAAATATGAACGACAATGCTTTGACTTGTCATGGATGTTATTGGGCTGACAAGTGTTTATGTGATAAAAGATGTGAAGATTTTACTCCTATTGAGCAATCGGAAGATATTCCTTATTACGAAAGCATCTTGCAAGAAAACCAAGAGACATATTTTTCGGAGTGTGTAAGCGACATATACTAACAATTCAAATGTTAGTGTGTAATTTTTATGATAGTGTGGCGCGGACGGGCAAAGCCCGTCCACCCATAAAGGAGAGACGATGATTTATTTAGATCATGCAGCAACAACGAGCGTTCGACTGCCTGTATATGAAGCTTTGAATTATTGGTATGGTTCTGGAAAATGTGGCAACCCAAGTTCTCTTCATTCCGCTGGCCGACAAGCACACCAAGCCATTTATCAGGCGCGTTTTGATGTGTCTAAGCTAATCGGTGCGGATAGCCCAGAAGAAATCATTTTTACTTCTGGCGGATCTGAGTCAGATAATTTGGCACTTACCGGAATGGCATCTGCTCTAAATGCAACGAATCATAATGTAATGCTTGTTAGCCAAATTGAGCATCACGCCATTTTGAACCAGCGTAACTTACTGACGCGCCTTGGAATAGTTGTGAAGCCGCTTTCCGTTGATACATATGGTCAGGTTGATTTATTTGAACTTGAAAAATATCTCAAAGAAGACAATGTAGGTCTTGTGTCTGTCATGTGGGTAAATAACGAAATCGGTGTTATTCAGGACATAAAAAGCATTGCAGATCTTTGTAATTGCTATGGTGCGGTATTCCATACAGATGCAGTGCAGGCGGTTGGGCATATTGATGTCAATGTAAATGCTTACGGAATTGATATGCTGTCTATCAGTGGGCATAAGTTCGGTGCGCCGATTGGTGTTGGAGCTTTGTATGTGCGTGGCGGGCTTAAAAAGCATATTGAACCGATTATATACGGCGGCGGACAAGAATTTGGCGTGAGAGCTGGCACGGAGAATGTAGCTGGTATTGTTGCGCTTGGTACTGCAGCAAAGTTTTCAACACCAACCGAATTTTCTCGTGACGCATTGGTGCTACGGAAGGCATTTTTGAAAAAGCTGTATTCTGTATGCGATGAAGGAATCAGGGTCAATGAGCATTATGAGAAATCATATCAGCTAAGCAGTATATTGAGTATTACAATAAATGATGTTGAATCTGAGGCTATTCTTCATCTGATGAATTCGGACGGTGTATGTATTTCTGCTGCTTCTGCTTGCTCTGCCGGCAGTTTAGAACCAAGTCATGTTCTAAGAGCCATTGGGCGGAATTATACGCAGGCGAAGTCTACAATTAGAGTTTCGTTCGGATGGAATACGACGGTTGAAGAAGTCACTCGTGCCGCCGAATTGCTTGGAAAGAATATCGTTAGAATCAGAAAGATGTACAGATTATAGGAGGAAATATGAACGAGTTTAATAAGACAGAGTTATTAGAAAAGACAACTGAGTATATGAATTACATTGCTCAGCACAAGGAGAACATTAGAAAAGCATGGCTGGAATTGCGTGATGCCTTAAAGGGAATTGATTTATTCCAGCGTCCTAAAATTCTTGATGAGATGGAATGGCGTATCCGCAATCACGATGACAGCAAGATGTCTGAGGAAGAATTCTTACCGTATCGTCAACATTTTTATCCTGTTGCGGGCGAAGTGGTTGATGACGCGGCTTTTGAACTGGCATGGGAGCGCCATTATCATATTAACGATCATCATTGGCAGTATTGGATTGATTGTAATGGAGACTTTATGTCCTATTACGATGTTGACACGAAAATCTGTGCTTATCTGGAAATGATTTGTGATTTCGGTAATACTCCGGAGCAGAATGGCAGGCTATGGGGTATGTTAATGGCGATTCTGCTCCGGAGTATTACCGAAATCACAAAGATGAAATTAAGATTGATCCGAATTGGGTATCTCTTGTAGAAGAGGTTCTGGATTTGCTTGATAGCTATATCGCGGCAAGAGGTTGATATGAACAGATCACAAACAAGAAAGCTTAGGAGTCTGGCAAAGAAGAAAGGCGTTTCTCATAGTTTGACCGATATGTATATTTCTATGCGAAATCGTGGTTCTGCACCGCAGGATTTATGTGAGGGTGATCTGGTTCGATTGAATGTTGAACAGATCATGAAGCATCCAGATTATTTGCGCTTGTCCAAGCGCTATCGTGATTTTGTAGAGACTCATGCTGGAGATGTCTTTACCGTGCAGTATGATAGATCTGTTTCTGTTCAAAAGCTAAACTCGGTTGTTATCTTGAAAGAAGATCCAGATGGCTGGCTTTTCTGGACTGGTGATTTGCAAAAGATTGATAGCTCAGTGGATTTGGCGGAGTAGCTCGTTTTGCTTGAAAAATGGCTTTCCGGAGAGGCCATCTGAATGAACCTCATTCAGACTGCCTCTAAATAACCCGTTGTTCAACGGCATGTTGAAAATGGTTTGTTAAAAGATAAGAGATACAGAATAAATAACGGCAAGGAGTGATTAGCCATTAGTCTTGATCGGCAAATCCATATTTATAGTTTTGACACGAGTGCGTTTTACACCGACGAAGAAAAGGCACTTGAGGTTGAGATCAATAAGCACTGCTCTTCAAAATCGAAATTAAAAGCAGAGCGAGAAATTATTGAGCGGTTGTGTGCTGGAGAAATAACACAAGAGAAGGCTGAATCTCAGTTTCGTAAATTGTATGGCATGGGAAAGTCAGATCCGATTTCTGTTGCGATGGATAGTTCCCGTGTAAAACAGATTGCGAAAGAGATTCGCGGTACGAACCAGATGATTAAGATTAAGAAGTCTGAACTTGTATCACTTCTTCAAGCACATCGCTCGCAACGTGAGTTACGGACTGAATATGTGGTTGATAAGAATGTGATTTCTGTTTTTGAGTCGATGCTTACAAGAACACTTGGCATGGAAACAGGAAAGCTGTATGACGATTTCATGGTTATTCGCACATATTATTTCGATGTGATTGAAGATCTTATTCTAAATGGGTACAACTTTAACGGAGAACGCTACATGTGTTTTACGGCATCTGCTGGACAGATCAGAACAAAGAAAACTGTTTTCATTAAGGAAAGAGTTTGGGAGAAGTATCAAAAAACCATTATGTGTGGACTAAGCGTTCAAAAAATCAACGAGCTTGGTGGAATCAATATCAATAAGTATCTGGCGTATCTTGCACTGTGCAATAGCGCAACTGATTTGTGGGAAGATTTCGATATTAGAAAGACTATCGTTGTAGATGATATGGAAACGATGGTTAGTGGAACTGTTGATTTTATTGATCACAAAACATACAGTGTTGAGCGCAGAGATATGGAGATTCCAATTACACATACGGATGGCTGCGGAATGGTTCTTCCATCTTGTAATGCAAAAAACACTATGGTTCGTCTTCCGTGGGTAAAAGGGCTTCTTGCTGTATTCCCGTTTGATAAGTTTATCTTAGAAGCAAACGAACGCGATCCGTCCGTAAATCATGGTTTGGTGACAGACATCTATGGTTTTGAACATGATGTAATCGCAGAGGATATTCAGGTCATTTTTACAAAAAGTCAATTTAAGATGTACAAGTATTACGCGAATTGGCAAGAGTACATTGATTTGTTTTTAGCGAATGGATGCACTGTCGGTAAGTGTAATGAGGAAGAGGACTTCATTCCTGATGCAAAGCTTAACTATCAAATGCTTCAAACACTCACAGATTTGAGTACAGATGAACTTGAGCAGCTTGCTGGAAAGACGATTGACAAAATTGCTAAAATTGCATCGGATAAGAATACTATGCTGGATGTGTTCGGAGCTTCTACACAGTATCGCAATAAGAATGCTTTTCAGGAGTGTCTTAGTATCTATCCGGAATTGCTCTCCGACCCATACACAAAAGAGATGCTACGGCAAATCAAGAAGAATCTTGTTACTGAGGCAAGAGCAGCAAAGATTGATTTGAGCGCAAAGTATATGTTCTTGATTCCAGATCTCTATGCTTTCTGCGAATGGCTGTTTCTTGGAAATCGCAGTCCTGTTGGCCTGCTTGCAGATGGAGAGGTGTCTTGTTATCTTTATCGCACAGTGAGTAAATTGGACTGTCTGCGTTCACCCCACTTATATCGTGAACATGCTGTCCGTAAAAATGTTGTTGCAAGTGCAACGAAAAAGTGGTTTTCTCAAAATGCTATTTATACGAGCTGTCATGATCTAATTTCAAAGATCTTACAGTTTGATTGCGACGGAGATAAAAGTCTCGTATGTGCTGATTCCCTACTTGTGTCTATTGCTGAGCGCAATATGGAAGGAATCGTTCCTTTATACTACGAGATGGCAAAGGCTGGCGCTGTTACGATTACACCAGAGGAAATTTTCAAAGGGCTTCGCGCCGCATGGACTGGTGGCAATATCGGTGTTATCAGCAATGATATTACGAAGATTTGGAACGGTGAGGATGTTGACATAGAAGCAATTAAAATCCTATGTATGGAGAATAACTTCTGTATCGACTATGCCAAGACGCTGTATAAGCCAACTCGACCAGATGAAATCAATGCTCGTCTTGCAAGAATTACGAGTATGAAAGCGCCGCATTTTTTTATCCACGCTAAAAAGAAAACAAAATCTCAGGTTCAGCGAATGAATAATAGTGTTGTAAATCAGCTTGAACATATCGTTCCTAATAAGCGGATGTCTTTTGCCGCGAAGAATATTGGTGTCTTCAGATATCAGTATATGCTCAGTAACCCGATGAAACAGGTTGAGTTACTATCGTCTGTGACTGACCTGTACAATGATGTGGAAAAGCAGTATCGCTATTCGATCAGCTTTTATGATGATGACTCGAACTTTGCATATATTCGTGACAATATCTTGAAGCAATTCGACGAGATTTGTCTTGAGCGCTTAGATGTTTGCGACATTCTTGTGAAATATCTATTTCATAGTAAGAATAGCCGTAGGAAAAATGTTTTCTGGATGTGCTTTGGTGATATCGTTCTGGAAAACCTCAAGCGAAATATCCCAGATGGTTCTATTCAGTGCAAGAAATGTGGAGAGCGTTTTGTCCCTCTTTCCCCGCAGCAAAAGGTATGTACGAGCTGCTCTGGATATCACCCACTCGGCAAAAAGAAACTGCGGTGTATTGATTGTGGAAAAGAGTTTGAGGTAGACGGTATCGTGAAAAATAAGAAGCGCTGCGATGACTGTCAGGCTATCCATATTCGCAATTATGAGCGTGAGAAGAAACGACGTCAGCGTAGCGTCGCATGATGTTGTTAGGAATTAGCTAAATAGCACAAAATGTCCCCATGTTTTATTTTGAAGTCTGATATGACGAAACACCCGTTGTTCAACGGAATGTTTGCCTATCCAATTTGTCAAATAACGCTTGGTAAATATGACGAAACACCCGTTGTTCAACGGAATGTTTGCAACCAAAAAGAAAAAGACCTTTAAGGGAAGAAAACCGTATTTACTAAACTATTCGGGATTCTCCTGTCTATGGCTGCGGTGCGATACCCGCAGCCCAGACATCTTTTTTTGAAAAGGAATGAAGACTTTATATGATTCCAGTAACTAAGGAAGAAGCGCGTATTCTCAGAGAATTGTATCCTGGGTACAAGGTGACGCGAACAATGATGCAGGATTCAAAGCGGCATCATTACTACGCAACAGAGAGTGAAGGAAACATGAGGGCGATTGCGAGTACGAACCATCTCGCCGCCGAAATTGTTGCACGGATTGATCGAGAGCGTGAGATTCGTCGCAAACGAATCATTCAGCAGCGAGGAAAGCATAATGTCAATGGTGGTTAAAAGCGAAAGCTTTGAAAATGCCATAATTGACACCAGTGATATGACAATCACAGAATATGATACTGATTCCGTAAGAACATACAGCCTTTTAGAGCTGTTAAAACGCTGGGACGGCGTTGTTGGCGTTAATCTGACAATTCGCCGCAGTATTCAGTTGCCGCCCAATGATGGGAGGGATGAATATTGAATCCAAAATATAAACAGCTTGAAAACGAAGATAGTTATGAGTATGGCCTACGACTTATTGAAATTAAGGTTGAGCAGAACCCTTCTGACTTAGAGTGGTCGGATATCGTTGACCTGCTTGGTCTTGATGTTCATTACGACAGCCTTCGTAAAGCGGCGAATGTAACGCCGTATTCTGGCTATCATGTAATGAAATACTTCAAGCAGAAAGCTACGCAAGATCTCGGAAGCGCATATCTTGACGAGATTGAGCAGAAGATGCTTGAATTCAAGAAAGAACGCCAGCGGTTTTTCGACCAGAGAAATGCTCTTAATAAAGTTGTGCGTGACCTGGCTCGCAAGGATGAAAACTCTGATATTTTTGAGAGGGCAATTACTTCTGGCGTAATTCCTCGGCTTGACTATGTGCCATGTGTAATGGAATCAAGCGGGAGCGATTTGCTTGTGAGCTTAAATGATTTGCATTTTGGAGCGTGTGTGGACAACTATTGGAACTACTATAATTCCGATGTTTGTGCGCAACTTCTTAATGAATATCTGGATCGCATCCTTGAAATCTCCGCCTTGCATGGATCGGAAAGTTGTTATGTATGGGCAAATGGAGACTTAATTAGCGGAAATATTCATAAGTCTATTGCCGTGTCGAACAGAGAAAATGTTATTCAACAGGTCGTTGGAGTGTCTGAACTTCTTGCGGAGTTTTTGTCTACATTAAGCCGGTACTTTAAGAATGTTTACTTTTCTTCTGTTGCTGGGAATCATTCTCGGCTTGAAGAGAAAGATGTTGCCTCGATTCATGAGCGTCTTGACGATTTAGTTGAGTGGTATTTGAAAGCTCGTCTACAAGCTTTTGAGAATGTGTCGTTTGATCATTACAGAAAGATTGACGATACGATGTATTTGCTTGATATTCGCGGCAAGACCTATCTTGGTGTACATGGCGATTATGATGGATCTGCTGGAAAAGTTCAATCGCTTCAGACAATGGCAAAAGAGCCTGTGTACGCCATTCTTTCAGGTCATTTACATCACAATAAGACCGATAGTGTTCAAGGCGTGAAAACGATTATGGCTGGCAGCTTTCTCGGTATGGATGACTACTGTGTTGGAAAGCGCATTTACGGAGCGCAGCAACAGTTGGTTTGCGTCTGTGATTATAATGGTGTCAAAGCATTTTACGATATTGACTTTGATACGACTCGTTATCGCCCGCAAAGGAGCGATACATCAGCATGAATATCAATAAAGCAGATTTGGTAAATACGCTTGCTCAGAAGAATAGGGCGTATAAGAAGTATATGGTCAAGGATATCGTTGACGATATCTTTGATGAAATTGCGAATGCTCTTAGAAACGGAGATCGAGTTTCGATTTATGGGTTTGGAACATTTGATGTGAAAAAGTATAAGTCGCATCCCGCTCTTCATCCAGTGACGAAAGAGAGCATCGTTGTTCCGGAGTTCCAGAATGTCGTGTTTAAGTCCGGAGCAGAACTTTTAAGAAGTATTCGAGAATGACTATGGGATGGGGCTTTTGCCCCTCCCTATTTGGCTGAGTGGAGAAGCTGGTTTTCTTGCCGCTCCCATAAAGCGGAGACGCTGGTTCAAGTCCAGCCTCAGCCACCAAAAAAATCTAAAATTATTTTGCTAATTCCTATTGACAACCGTGTGCTTATATGCTATACTCAATAATGTCAAGAGGACATAGTTAAACAATACGCTGGCGTGGCACAATTGGTAGCGCAGGTGATTTGTAATCATCAGGTTGCGGGTTCAAGTCCTGTCGCCAGCTCCATGATCTTTGAAAATTCAATATTTGAATCATGCTTATGATTAACTCGGTGAATAAAGTGTGTCAGCACTCCGAGACGCACAGTAGTTCCCGTTGGATTTACGAGGGATACCTTTTATTGTCCAGACGGCAGTGATGCAGTGATGTATTGCTGGGAGGCGGAAACTGCCAACGAAAATGTGTGTTGCCAAGAGTTATCGCTACAAAAAGCACGGAACTTTCGGGCGCAGCAATAGACGCTCCTGTGGAGAATAATCCTCAAGGATACTGGCGTGGCAACCAGTACAACCGGAGGAAATGCCAACAATGCGCTCCTGTCTTGATGTCGAAGAAACTCGACTATAACGAAAGTCGCCGGTTAAAGTAGCCGTAGGACAGTTTTGGTGTTTGATCTTTAATACGATATGATGAAAAAGAAATTGTATGAAACTATCAAATTTTCTGAACGAACGGTGAAATTTGCGGGTAAACAATCCCGCGCAGGAATTGGCCTAATACAGTCCGCTGTGTAAGGCTGGGGTAAGAAGTTAAAGGTCGCTCCTTGAAGCTCAGACTTATCTCCCTGGTGGCTGAACATTGTGAGAAGGTAATGGAGGTAGAGCGAAGGCTCAATGATAGGTATGATTCAAGTATTGAATTTTCTTTCTAAGGAATTAGCAAAATAATTTTTATAGGGGTGTGTTTCATGCAGTTCAAAATTGCAACAAAGGATCTTAGCAAATTTTCGGCAATGAATATCGTCTGTGATGGCGATGCTGTGACTCTCAGCTTCGATGATAGATTGGCGAGTGAACATATTGTTGACACTGTTTGTAAAGCGCCGCTTGCAATGCCTTTGAAGGATTTGAACCATCTTTCTTGGGGTGAAATTGATCAGATCGGATTGTCTGGTAAGGCGCGTGAAGTATTTGCGCTTGGCGCACAAAAGAAAGACCACATGAAGAACGGGTTTGTTGCTGTGTGGCAGATTATCGGATTTAACCATGATGATCTTGCTGATGGGACTGGAAAAGCACCTTTCTCTTGGGATATGGTCAGAGTTTACAACGAGGATTGGTCGTGGAACGACGAAAGTACGAATCGCGGCGGATATGAAGCTTCTGTTGTAAGACGCAGACTGGATACGGAGTTCTTCTCTCTTTGCTCTGATGAGTTGCAGGCAATTATTAAGCCGGTTATTAAACTTACAAGCGCTGGCGATTGCAGTAAGGAAATTATCAAGAGCATTTGTAAGATTTGGCTCAAGAGCGAGAAAGAGCTGTATGGTCGTTGTTTCTATTCGATGCCTGGCGAGGGGCATTGGTACGAATATTATAAGCAAGAGGATGTTCCTTACTATAAGGAAGATGATGACGGAAATCGTCGTTGCAACCTGTTGCGTTCTCCGTACTACAACTACAGCGACTTCTTCTGCTGTGTGTACGCGGACGGCACCGCGGGCTACTCCGGCGCCAGGTATTCCTATGGCCTCGCCCCCGCTTTCAGTTCCTAATCTCAAATCAAATAAAATCCGTCCTCGAAAGAGGACGGTTACATGGGGACATAGCTCAGTTGGGAGAGCGCCTGCCTTGCAAGCAGGAGGTCGTGAGTTCGATTCTCATTGTTTCCACCAGATCGTGCCATGTTGGTTATGTTGGCGTTTGTGCGGTTCAGTTCATTACTTGACTGCTATTCCAGCTAAAAACCTATCGGCTGCAGACGAGGTTCTACGGACGCATGGCCTATTTCGGAGTATAGCTCAGTAGGTAGAGCGCACGACTGATAATCGTGAGGTCGAAAGTTCGACTCTTTCTACTCCGACCATAAAATTAAATATGGGGCAGTAATGGGTTCGACGGGGTTTTGATAGGACGAAATACGCAGGTATGGAGACCGCCTAAGGCTCAAACAAAAACGAAATGACAACGATTCTATTGTGGTTATGATTCATCCCGCTCTGTATGCTGTTATGGAGGGTATTGCTGCTTAATTGCAGTTGATGAATGCTTAAACGATGCACTTTTAGTCTGGGTAAGCATCTGCGGTAATAAAGAATCAGACTGACATCGCAGTTTTCCTTATCACTGTGAAAAGAAATAAGGTGGTGGAGGTCGCAAAACTGGTGCGGCTCTGAGCTGGTTGATAGCACCACGCAGCTCGTCTTAGGACAAAATGCAAATTGTTATCTATTGCGTAAGAATGTTTTGTTCATGTAGGAATTTCGGACAGGGGTTCGATTCCCCTCTGCTCCACGGCATCAGGAGAGAAGCCTGCTCGTGGCGATGCTGCTTTTACTGATTCTCTCAAAAGCAAATCTGGGTATAGCTCAGCAGGTAGAGCGCGTGATTTGGGATCACGAGGTCGCTGGTTCGAGACCAGCTACTCAGACCATAAAAGGCACACACAGCAACTTTAGAGGATTTTCTTGCGGATAATAGAAAGTACATAAGTGCCTTGCAGTTGTTAGAGACGCTTACAGCAACTTCAAATTTCTATACATAAAAGATGAGTTTGATTTTATCTATTGGGTGTAAATGATGTTGCGTCTCGTTGAGAATATTGGTTCGTAGCTCAATGGTAGAGCATCCGACTGTTAATCGGAGGGTTGTAGGTTCGAGTCCTATCGTTCCAGCCATATTGGTGTCACAACGTACTGCGACTTAATGACTGTCTGAATGGATGACAGCGCCAATTTTACTTAGCGGAGTGTAGCAGTGGTAGCTTACCAGCCTCATAAGCTGGTGGTCGTTGGTTCAAATCCAACCTCCGCCCCCATGCCCGTCCACATAAGAGGTGGTTACTCTATAAACCGTAGTGGGAATGAAACCGTCATGTCTGGCAGTGATGACTTTTTGCAAGCTTTTAGAGTAAAACCTTGCTGCGACCCAACAGCATAGAGTTGGAGGCAAGGCCAATGCCTTGAATTGGCCTATTTGTCCGGTTAGCTCAGCAGGTTAGAGCATCTGCCTTACAAGCAGGAGGTCGGCGGTTCGATTCCGTCACGGGACACCACGAGTCATTATTAAGACAACTAAGACTCTAAAAAATGATTGTCTTCTTTGTGTGGGTATGATGTTTAACGGCAAGCATTTCTGCCTTCCAAGCAGACTGTGCGGGTTCAAATCCCGCTATCCACTCCACTCCGAACATTTGTGACATCTCTACTTGACAAATTGGTTTGGAGAAATGCTATGATCGCAGGCATTCAATAATCGTCGAACCTTTTGAGAGTTGGTAATCTCACGGTAGTCCACAGCCCGTCAGTGAATGTAGAGCCAAGTGGAATATAACCTATCGTATGAGATGGTCGCATCTCTTGTTGTATGGCGACGGCTATATAATTGCGATGGGAAATATGCGGGTGTGGCGGAACTGGCAGACGCGCCAGATTTAGGATCTGGTGGGCAACCGTGCAGGTTCGATTCCTGTTATCCGCATGACAAAAGCCTGATAACTACTGATATAGCGGTTATTAGGCTTTTCTAATATTTTTTATTATAGTCTTGCAGCTCCCAGAACACAAATATAGAGCATGTGCTCTCTTTGAGAGTGTCTGTTTTGCCTGCGGCAAATTCTTATTTATCTAAGCAAAATGCCAAAATAAATGTTACAAAAAGGTTTCTAAAGTGTTAAATTTTACTATAGAAAAATTTGAAATCAGGTGCTATAATCAGATGCAAATATTTGATACAAAGAGGTATTAAGATGAGTGAAGCAGTGAAAAAAAGCACAAAGCGCATTTATAAGTGGGATAATCTGAAGTGTTTTTTAATTGTTATGGTTGTTATTGGACATTTTGTAAATCAATATGCCCCGATATCGAATACAATGAAGAGTCTTTCTCTTTTTATATATTCTTTCCATATGCCGCTTTTTATTTTTTTGTCAGGATTATTACAGAAGAAGTGGGGTGCAAGGCATCCGTTTCGATGGGATAAGCCTATATATTATATTATGATTGGTTACACGTTGAAGGTTTGCATTTATGGAATTAAAATTTTGTTCCATCAGAAAGCAGTTTTTCAGTGGTTTGAAGATACGGGGATTCCATGGTATATGTTTGCGATGGCTGCATTTATGGTTATTGCGTATCTGATTAAAGAACTTCCGTTATGGTTTGTGTTGCCGATAAGTATTTTGGCGGCATGCCTTGCCGGATATGATGAAAATATAGGAAGTTTCCTGTATCTTTCAAGAATTATTGTATTTTTCCCATTCTATTATACAGGATATTGTCTGGATATAAAGAAGCTGCAGGAAGTGTTAAACAAAACCTGGATAAAGTGTCTGTCAGCAATTTTTCTTACGGATATGATTTTATATACATTAACAAAGATTGAAGATAACTATTCGTATATTCGGCTTTTTACAGGAAGAAATGCTTACTCGCTTATTAATGTAGAAAGTTGTGGAGCAGTACATAGGCTTATGTTTTATGTAATTGCATTTTTGATGGGAATTGCAATTATAAGTCTGATACCGAACTGTAAAGTGCCAGTAGTAGGGACAGTTGGAGCAAGAACACTGCAAATATATTTCTGGCATCGCCTGATTGTATATCTGCTTACTTTGTCAGTCAGAACATGAAAACTGATAAAAAATGTTCCATCGGGGTGGGTATGGATTTATCTTGCGATGGCAATCATTCTTCCGTTTGTGTTGTCAGCAGAAGTTTTTTCTGTACCGCTTACCTTGCTTAAAAATGGGGAAAATATTATTCTCGCTGGAATAGAAAAATTAAGTATAAACTTTTATAAGTGGAAGGAGAGCACCCTTACGGTGCTCCCTGTATTAGAATTTATTACGATTGTCCTAATGCTCATCTATTATGGTGAGGATGTCGGCATCCTGTAATACTTTTAGAAGTTGTTGGCAAAAAGATCTGCCAAGCTGGCTTTGCATCATATTATAATGAAGAAACTTCATCTGTAAAATGTCTGGCTGCTCTGTTAAAAAATCATATAGGGCATCCAGATTATTTCCAAAATATTCAGGAACATCAAGTTCCTCTTTTATGTTCTGATAAACATCTTCTTTCTTTTTCATGGCTAAACCATCGATTGTAATTATCATTGTACATCATCCCCATAAAGTAAAGTGAAAGATTTATAGTGATTGTCTGTGTAGTAAATCTGCCTGTCATCAGAGTAAATGATTCGTTTGGCACCACGGCTTTTGGCGTTGAGTGTATCAATATCACATTCGTGGTAAGTTCTGCCGGAAACAACAG
>OGLX01000871.1_pt1 | contig 17722 bp, 17 predicted proteins | sample 1572821 | NCBI WGS metagenome assembly OGLX01 (sample SAMEA2581908, study PRJEB24529) | metagenome | biome: Human gut stool | place: China | collected 2011 | reverse complement strand
AGTCTTGCTCACGGCCACCCATGTGAGCAAGCGAAAGCCAGATTCGTTTGTTCATAATAAACTATTTATTATAATTTCATTTTCTTACGTAATAGGGAATCAAGAGAAAAAGTAAAATTCTACATATCTTTCCCCAAAACGGTATAAACGATGATTTTAATATCATTCCAAAATGACCAGCTATCCAAATACTCTATATTTATTCGCACTTTATCAGGGAACAAAACCTCATCATTATATTTTTGAGGATTATCCTGCCCTGCCAGCAATTCTTCTTCATTACGATATTTCAAACTGGCAGGTCCAGTAATACCTGGCTTTAAAAGCAACATCCTCCTATCGCCTCCCTGCAGATTATCAGCATATCCCGGAACATCAGGACGAGGACCAACCAAACTCATATCTCCTATCAGCACATTCCATAATTCCGGGAGTTCGTCAATCTTATATTTTCTCAATTTAGCCCCCAATGGCGTGATTCGGCTTTCTCCCTTTACAGAAACAGAACTACCAGAATGTCCAACCGTCATAGAACGAAATTTATACATGGTAAATAATCTACCATACTGCCCCACTCTTTTCTGTTTGAATATAACAGGACCTCCAGGCATCTTAACACGAATAAGAATAGCTGTTACTAATAAAATTGGAGAAAGAAAAAGGAGACCGAGAAAAGCAACAATATGGTCAAAAAGAGATTTCAATAGCACATCAACAAAATTCAATATTAATTTTCTTTACTAATAATTCAAACACTCCGATTAAGGATCCCCAACCATAAGACAAATGCAATGCCACAAAAGAAGTTAACAAATAAAAGAAATTCAATCCCTTATTCAGACTAAGTGAAATACAAATACCAACCAACATGGTCAAATAGAGAAATAGAGAAAATAGCGTGAGGAAAATGATCGGAAAATATAGGATAGATAATAATATCGGAATTAATAATGATAAAACAAACAACAGAGGGATAAAATGTCTCATAGAGAGAGAATCGAACTGCCCAGTATAATACACTGTCAGAACATTCCACTTTCCATTCAAATAATTGTTATGAGAGATACTTCCAAACGTTTCTCTTGCCAAATATGTACAATAAGTATCAGATACAATATAAATATGTCCTCCGCCACGAATAATTCGCTTATTCAGTTCAATATCCTGATTGCGTATCAAACGGACATCATAATATCCATATTTCTCAAAAACATTCCGTTTCCAACAACCAAATGGAACAGTATCGACTTCCATAACTTTACTGACCCCCAAACGAAAGTTCGAATTTCCCACGCCAAACTTATTACTTAAAACTTCCCTTATGGCCAAAGTTTTAGAAGTCTTATTCAAAACATCTGTTCGACAAGCTGCTCCAACATTATCCGCACCAAGCCTGTTAAGTTCACTCACAAGGGTAGAAAAATAATTAGAGGGATATAAAGCATGTGCATCTAGACGCATAATGATGTCTCCAACAGCAGACTCTATTCCAATATTCATAGCAAATGGAACAATCCGATGGGGGTTATCCAGCAGTTTTATAAATGGATATTCAACACTATATCTTTTGATTATGTCACGAGTCCCATCAGAACTCAGCCCATCCACAAATAGAACTTCTAAATTCTTTTGGGAATAATCTTGAAGTAAAATAGACCGAATGCAAACATCGATATACTTTACTTCATTGTAAACAGGACAGATTACAGACAACATAATTTACAAGCGACCGTCAATTGCCTCAGTGCCCAGCACCCCCTTGACATCATATACCACCCCATACCCATGAGATAAAAATCGCCGTACATCTATATTCTTAAACTGACTATGAGCAACTCCCAATACAACAGCATCAAACTTTTCTTGTAAATCATCTATATCATTATTTATCACCCGAATACCATATTCTCGGAAAACTTTCTCGCTATCAGCCCATGGATCATAAACAACAATATTACTTGAGTATTCATTTAAAGTAGAGTATATATCAACTATCTTTGTATTTCGAATATCCGGACAATTTTCTTTAAATGTTATTCCAAGAATCAATATCTTTGAGTCTTTTACAAGTACTCCTTTTTTATTCATCAATTTGATTACTTGATTAGCCACATAATCTCCCATTCCGTCATTCAGTCTACGAGCAGCAGACATAATCCGTGGCAATACACCATATACTTGAGCTTTTTGAATTAGATAATAAGGATCTACGCTGATGCAATGACCTCCTACAAGACCCGGTTTCAACTTTATAAAATTCCATTTGGATGAAGCGGCTTCGATTACATCATTGGTATCAATGCCCATAGCATTAAATATCTTAGCCAATTCATTCATAAAAGCGATATTAACATCACGCTGTGAATTCTCTATTATTTTTGAAGCTTCAGCCACTTTTATAGTAGGAGCCTTATGAGTACCATTTACTAATACAGAATCATATACTGCATCTACAATATCTGCTGTTTCCGGTGTCGATCCAGACGTAACCTTTTTAATTTTTTCAACAGTATGCTCCTTATCACCAGGATTTATGCGTTCCGGAGAATAACCCGCAAAAAAATCAATATTATATTTCAAGCCCGAAACTTTTTCAACAACAGGCAAACATTCTTCTTCTGTAACGCCTGGATAGACAGTCGATTCATATACTACAATATCTCCTTTAGATAGAACTTTTCCAACAGTGGTACTTGCACCAATTAAAGGAGTCAAATCGGGACGGTTATTAATATCAACAGGGGTTGGGACAGCTACTACATAAAAATTACAATCTTTAATATCATCAAGTTTCGTCGTACAAAAGAAACCATTTTCCTTTATTGCAGATTGCAATAATTCATCACTAACTTCCATTGTTGAATCATGTCCACCCATCAATGAATCAACCCGTGACTGATTCATATCAAAACCAATAGTTTTATACTTTGTTGAAAACAAACGGGCCAAAGGAAGACCTACGTAACCGAGACCGATTACGGCAATTTTTATAGATTTCATATAATATAAATATTAAAAACTAAACACTCTATGAAAAGGGGCTATTATTCTATTCATAAAAAATAGAAGATTATACTGAAATGGTTTAGAAAAATAAATTTTTAGGAATGAAAATGAAATGCACATTGAAAGTTCCAAACTTCGCATCCTACTTTTATTTTCATGTGATATTGAAGTTATTCTAATTCTGCGATAATAAATAGTATCCTTATTTGCAAAAATAACCTTACTCACCCTATCAGAAATTAAAGCCATAAAAAGTGAATCCTCGCCAATTTTAAAATTAGAGTCAAATTTTCTTCCGGCTATAACATCTTTAGGAATTATTTTACAACAACTAGATGAAAAAAAACTTCTCACTTTTATCTTTTTTGTGATAGCTCCACCATCGGCATATCTAAGAAAAGATTTCGTTATGTAATCAGCATGACATTTAGTTATGCTATCGCTGAAAGCATAGACATTACTAACTACTATGGCATTTTTCTCCTTTTCAACCTTTTCTAACAAGTCCATTAAATAATTCTCAGAAATGAGATCGTCATCATCTAAAAAACAAATATAATTTCCAGAAGCATATCTTAAACCTATATTTCTGGCATTCGCTGCTCCTGCTGTTTCAGCATATAGTATTTTTATATTTATCTTTTGGGCAAAAAATTCACATTGTTTTAATATATATCTAACACTATCAATAGTACAGCCATTAATCACTATAATAACTTCAAATCTTTTCTTATCCAGAGTTTGATTTGCAACTGATTGTAAGCACTCACTAAAGTAAAAATCAGGATTATACGATGGAATTATTAAAGAAACAAGCATAGAAACTAAAACTTAAAATCAATCTGTTTTCCTGCATAAACACCTGTTGGAAAATAAATTAACTGGGAAAGATTATTTATTGTTATCTGTATATAATGTAAATTTTGGCTAGGGTCTACAACCCATCCTTTATTTTCATCGCAATAATAAATTAAAGAACACGGATTAGATACTTCTATTTCATTATTCATACATGTATATTTACCACTCTCAAAAAAAGAAACATATAAGACATGCGATAACTTATCATATATTGCATGAATATCTTTCGAATAATATATACTATAAATATCTAAATCGGATATTTTAAAATTGTCTATCCCAGGAATCAATGCATACGCATAGCTATCGGTAATATCATGCTTTACCCACATCGTAAATACCTCCATAGAACAATCAGAAGAATATCCTTCATTAATCAGTCTCCAAGAACTTTCTCTTTTGTTATAACTGATATGAAAAACGTTTAAATCCAAAGGAATATAATAAATATTATTATGATAGACATAATCAAAATGCCCTTCTAACACACTTTCATTACTCAATAATAAATTATTAGCTTCTCCTACATATTTATAAATCACTTCTCCAACCTTAGCACATTGATTCACACAAGTTCTTAAGTCAGAATACGAAGAAGAAATATTCGTTCCAATACAAATGGCTCCTTGAGGTATAAAAAAATAGCTCTTTCGAGCAGAAACCCCATAATCTGCATAATCTAAAGAAAATATTCCATTATTGTTCTTATCAGAACATCCTCCACAATAATCTGACTTACCATAGACTCCCCAGTCTTTTTCAAAAGTAGGAAGGATATAAGAAGAAGTTACACCTGGGATTAAAGTCCAATCCCAACATGGGAAAATATTAAAATATTCATCACCACTTACTCTAATAGAAGTTGCACCACAAGACAACAATGTACCCAAAAGATTTTCTCCATTCCCTTTTTCTGGTTTCTTTATACGCTTAGAAGTACCTGCAACAGTTATGCTAAACCTATCAGAATTATGAATAGCATAATCTGAACAGTAAAATATTTTAGTAAAATCTTCTACACCTGATGAAGGAGACGTAATCATTCTTATTCGATCTTCAATTATGTTATATTGTTGCAAATTATCAACATCTATTTTTTTTATTAATCGCAGAATCTTTAAAGAATTAATATTCTTCAAAAAGTCTGGTCTTGATACACCACCACGTCCCCCAGCCAAAAAATCAATGTAAGGTCCTCTTAGAACATTTTGATATGTAGTCAAAATATATTGAGAAAGGAAATCAACAACTCTTTTTTCTAAAAATTGAGTATTATTAACAAAAGAAGCCATTTGTAAAATATTCAAAAGTAAATCCTCGCCGTACCCACTTATATATCTAATATCATCTGATAAAACACTACCATCAATAAGAAAACCATTATTAGATCGATTATCAAATGTAGCAGATGACAATACTAACTTTGAGCACTTCTCTACAATGGAATCGTTTTTCATTAAAACTCCTTTATAAAAATGATATATAGCAATATCTGTTTGATTCGTTCCACTACTAAAATCATCGGGATTCAGTCTATTTAATAAATTTATAAGATCAGAATAAATATTATCTTCAATAAAATTATCACAATCAAACAATATCAAAGCCTCTCCCAGCCTTTTTGACACCCCGATAGAATTCCACCACCAACTATCAGGATTATATAAATCAGCATTATTCCAATATTCAAATAATGATTTGATATAAGTACTCATTTTATCATTGTGATAATACATACTCTTCGGACTGGACCATGCAACACACATTTCACGTAAACGCTCCAAATGCATCGCAGGCTTCCATACGACAACACTATTATCAGAATAATCAATATCAACAAATTTTCCTAAATCGAAATTCTTCAAATATGAATTTACCCTGATATCAATATCACTAATATCATAATTGTTAAGCAACTCCTCGCTAATATTCTCTTTCAAAGTAGAATATGTAGAAAGTGAATCTTTGGGTATATATTCCGAATAGCTATCTCTATCATGACAAGAGCATAGAGATATACAAATATATATGTATAAAAGCCAGCGCATTTATGAATATTATTTATAAGGAGAATGCTTTAAGTTATAATTATCTCGTTCATTATATGATGGGAAATAACCTTTAATCACATACTCCAAATAGTTAGAATATGGAATATAACGAAAATCTGCATATATTCTGTTACTTCCAACAAAAGCAAGTAAAAGCAAATACAATGTATATATAATCTTTGACCTCAAATTAAACATAGAAGATAGTAAAGCAATAGCCGCACAGAAGAAAACACATAAATACAACTGAAAGCGAGCAAAGATCTCTATCGTTGTAGCTAAACGATAAAATAAAAGATAGATAATAGCAAAGTTAAAAATGATTATTCCATTTTCATACGACTCTATGTTTCGTCTTTTTAATAATAGAACAACAAAAAACAATATATGAAAAATCATACCAAAAGAAAGTAATCTCCCCTCTGCATAAATACTCTCATTCACAATATAAGAGTTCAACTTCGCAGAAACATAAGGAATCCCTCCTGCTATATAATCAATAAAGTCAACCAAAAAATCTTTTGAAGCAAAAAAGACATTAAAAAGAACAAATAACAAAACAAACCAAAAATTCTTTATTTTTTTATTTGCAATAAAATAAAATGGTAAAAAGATTATAGCAGAAGTGTGGAATAGAGATGCTAAACAAATTAATCCACAATATATGAATAGTTTTTGATGCACTATATATTTTACAGCAAATATAAAAATTGAAATAGCTATCAAATTTCTCATTGGATTATCAATAAATAAATAAAAGCCATACCAGGGAATAAAGTACATAAAAGCAATATACTTTTCTTTGTCAGAGTACTTTATCAACGCTTTTACTATAATAAAAAAAACCACAACTTTAGTAAAAATGAAAAATATCCAAAAATCAATCTTTAAATATTTAAATCCAAGCATATAAATATAATAACCGGGTTCTGCATAATAATCAGAAAATAGATTATCTAAATCAATTCTATTATACATTATTTCATATCCTCTCCAATCAGAGCCGCACATGTAGCCAAAACATAGAAACAAACATAAAAAGCAGCAATAGAAACAAAAAAATTTCACACTACTCTGAGTCTGTTTAATATATCTAAATAATAGACACAGAATAAAAGAAGATAAGTATAATATCATTAGAATAGATCATTAAATGTTTTTAGAATACTACAGCCTCTATACTCTGATTTAACAGCCATATTTATTTCTATATCTCCATTAATGAAATCAAAATACATTTGCTCAATAGCATTTAGAATGGAAGTGACATTAGTACAATCCGCATAATATTTAACTATATCTTCTGAATATAAATCATGTAATACTCCATCTTTTGGACTAATTGAAAATATATGTTTATGACACTGCATATAATCACTCACTTTAGTTGGTAAAAAAATCCCTTCATAACATGGAGCTTCAATAATCATAGCAATATCATAGTTCTTTATAATTTCTAAACTTTCGTCATATGATACAGGATCTAATATTACAACATATTTTGTTAAATATTTATTTTTAACATTTTCTTCAAATCCATCATCCATTACACCAATAAATGTAAACTCAATACGAGCCTCAGGAACTTTCTCTAGAAAAAGCATTAAACCTTCTAAGAAAAGATTAGGATCACGAGGTGAATGCAGATTACCTGTGTGTACAATTCTAAGAATATTTTTAGAGCTAATATTGGGAGTATGAGTTTCATCAAGTACAATATGAGGAACAATACGCGTCTTTTTCATATCAACGGCTAAATATTGCAACATATAATCTCTTAATCGTTCAGAGGGAAACATATGAATATCAGCATACTTAGCCATAACTTTCAACAACCTTCTTTTGCTATAAGACAGTTTAGCCATTGGGCCATTGCCATACGGATGGGGATACTTTTCATGTGGAAATGGATCATTCCAAGTTGCCACCCATTTTATATTATATTTCTTTTTCAAATAATACCCAAGTAATTCACTTGGATAATTCTTTGTTATCACATAGTCATATTTTTTCTTTGCAATTAACTGCTTACATACCGTTAATCCTAAATATGCCCAATGAGCCCCCTTATAAACAATTCCAAAACTCAGATATGTTAACAAATGAGTCCAAACAGTTTGAATTGATACCTTATTATCAATTTCAAGGATATGAAGACTACTCAAATTTATTAGTGTCTGTTCGTATTGTTCTTCTGGATATTGGGCCCATTTCATTTTTTTAGAAATGACATCTATTTTATAGCCATTATCGCATAATAACTTTAACTGCTTTAGGTTAACAATTGCTTCTGCAGAATTTGCCGGAAAAGAAGCTGGAGCTATAAAAAGGATCCTTTTCCCCATCATGGTAATCGCATTTTCAGAAATTCAACAATCCGTTTTGACGCATTTCCATCACCATATGGATTAGTCGCCCTATTCATTTGAGTGTAATACAATTCATTTTCAAGTAGCAGAGAAACTTCTTCTACAATTTTCGTGCAATCTGTTCCAACAAGTTTTACAGTTCCTGCTTCTATTGCTTCAGGACGTTCAGTTGTATCCCTCATGACCAATACCGGTTTACCTAAACTTGGTGCTTCTTCTTGAATCCCTCCACTATCTGTCATTACAATACAGCTTTTTTCCATTAGAAAAATAAATGAAAGATATTCAAGTGGTTCTATAAAAAAGACATTAGATAATTTTTCATCCTTAAAGATTTGATAAATAGGTGTACGAACATTGGGATTTAAATGCATTGGATAAACAAAGTCAACCGTCTCATATCTCCTAGATAAAGTTCTAATCGCCTTACAGATATTTACAAATCCATCCCCAAAGTTTTCTCTGCGATGCCCTGTTATCAAAATCATCTTTCTCCCATTCTGCAAACGTTGAACATCATATCCAACTCTCAACAAGTTTAAAGCCAAATTTTTCTCTAAATCGTAATTTGTATTTATCTTATCAACTACAATATGTAGAGCATCAATGACAGTATTCCCTGTCACTAAGATATTTTTACTTTCTATATTTTCATGAAGAAGATTCTCACGACTCAAAGAAGTCGGAGCAAAATGATACTGACAAATGCGGCTAGCAAGTTGTCGATTTATTTCTTCAGGCCACGGGCTATAAAGATTATAAGTTCTTAATCCTGCCTCCACATGAGCAACCGGTATTTTTTGATAAAATGCAGCCAAGGATGCAGCAAAAGTAGTAGTAGTGTCACCATGTACAATTACAATATCAGGAGCATATTTATTCAAAGCATCTCTCATACCAATCAAAACACGGGAGGTTATATCATACAAATCTTGTCCTCCTTTCATGATATTAAGATCAACATCTGGAATTATTTCAAAAAATCCAAGAACCTGATCAAGCATTTCACGATGTTGCCCTGTCACACAAACTATTGTTTCAAAATTATCGAACGCTTTATTCAATTCCATTATCAATGGACACATCTTAATTGCCTCCGGACGAGTCCCAAATACCAACATCACTTTTTTCATTACAAACATTTTTTTACTATATACTTTACATAAGCCAATAACACAAGCAATAAATACAAATAATATGGTTCTTTTATTTTCATGATCTCTTTATAACATCTCAGCTTATTTCTTGAAGATAATCCTTGACTCGCATCATATATTGAAATAATAATAGGAACATAAAAGTAATTACTATTAATTTTGTGCAGTCTATAAAAAAAATCAAAATCAGCAGCAATATGATAACGAGTATCGAATTGTAGTCTTTGTAAATATTCTCTTCTACAAAAAATAGACTGGTGACATGATGGCATATATTTATAAAGACTATTTTTCTTATATTTTTTAGAATTATAAGTAGTCAAAACATCTTTCTCATCATAACGAAATATAGTATCACCATATATTAGAGATGATGCTAATGGTATGGAGGCACAAAATATATTAGATACAACATCTCCATTATAAAACACATCTCCACTATTCATAAATAAAATCCAATCACCAGACGATAGACTTACTCCTTTATTCATCGCATCATATATACCATTATCATCCTCAGATATATAAACATCAATAGAAGATAAGTAAGTCTTTACAACATCTTTCGTTCCATCCACACTATCACCATCAATTACGATATATTCCAAATTGCTATAACTTTGTCCAATTATAGATTCAACAGTACGTGATATATTATGGACATCGTTATATACTACTGTAATAATAGACACCTTAGGGCACATCTCTTAACCTCAATATTAATTTATCAGCAGAGTTGAATAAAGTTCAAATATTTTTTTTGCATTTATAGAAGAAGAAAAATTTTCTACTGCATAATTATATGCAGTAGAAATTATTTTAGATCTTTCATTGGGATTATCCAAGATATGATAAATTATTCTCGATAAGCCCTGTGTATCGTTCAAAGTAAAAACATAGCCAGTTACTCCATTTACCACAAGCTCTGTATTTGCTCCGGAATCACTTACAACAGCAATCATTTTAGATAGCATATATTCAATAGTAACTCTCCCAAAAGCTTCAAATTCAGAAGCCAAAACACCAACATGCATATGTGATAATACATCAACCATATTATCTACATATCCATGAAATGTTACATAATTCTCCAAGCTATTTGATGTAACGATATTTTTAAGATCAGAAAAATAGGCTACAGAAGAGGAATTTCCGAAAATATGAAGATGAATACAACTGATATTATATTGATGAACTAAAATTGAAATTGCATTTATTACAATATCTTGATGCTTACTAGGATGCAATAACCCAACAAGCGCGATCTCTAGAACTTCAGTTTGTTTTACATCATTAAAAGCATAATCTTCAATATTCAGTCCATTATATATTTTGATAATATTTGAAGGTTCTACAAATTTAGAATAATAAAGACGTAATGCTTCTGAGATAACAATAATTCGATCTGCACCTTTTGCATACATTAACCGAGCTATTTTTTCCCCAAGACTATATTTAAAGTGATAATGCTGTTGCGCAAATTCTCTAATATGCCATACATGTTTTACCTTCATCATTATAGATAAATATACACCAATGTCAACCACACTTGTGTTAGTGTGAATGATATTAATATTATATTTTCTAATTTTAAAAAAGATTTTAAATATATGAGTAAAATTCCATAAAGATCTACACACCCCTTTTATCCTTTCCTTAAAACCAGAGGCCTGAACAACTGAAAAATAAAATCCATGTGTAATAACTTTAACTCCTATTGCATCCAATTTATCAGAAAGTAATCCAGCACATGGTAGCAATACAATAGGAGTTATTTGCTCTTCTTTCTTCAATTCAAGAATTAATTGATAAAGAGAGCGATTTGCTCCTAAAAAACCAGCGTAATTTGATATATATAAAACAACAGGCTTTTGAGTCTTCATCTTTGTTGTTGAATAAACCTTTTCTTTAACATGCTTATAAGAGTTATCCTTTCATTTTTTGATAAACCAACATAAGCTAACATACTGAATTCAAATAAGACAACAACAACAATTATCCACAAAAAAGAAATAAAATGCGTTGTAAACGCCCAATGTACAAACAAATATGTAGGAATCGACACTAATAATACAACCCAAATACAATGTAACCAAACTTTCAACAAGTAATCAGTAATATTAAACAATAACTGCTGCCTTACGATATATAATCTCGGAATAAAAGAAATTGCATAAACCACTATCATTGCAATAATCCCATAATAGGCAGGAAATCCAAGCGAATAGAGAATAATTGTAAATGGCAAAGACAAAAGAGTTACCCCACCTACATATATCTGATATAATTTTATACGTCCTGTTGCTCTTATCATTTGAGTAATAGGACCCTCAAAAACATTCATTAAAGAATAGATTAAAATAAGACGGACGAATACAACCATTTCAATCGATACATCTTCATTTCCCAACCATAATCTAAGAAACGAATCTGTAACCAAGATAACCGGCCATGACAAAAGAAACATCAAAAAAAAAGACAATCTTGAAGATTGAAAGACCAAAGCAACCATTTCTTTTTCTTGTTTTTGGGCATAACGCTTTACTATTTGTGGATTAACTGCCATATAAAAGTTTCCTACAAATGAATAAATTGCCATATTTACTTTATCAGAAATAGCTTTCGCAGCATTAACAAGTGGACCAAAATATATATTCATAACGATCGACATTCCTTGAGTAACACAAACCCCAGATATAGCACCAAAAAGATTCCATCCAATATATTTCAGAATTTGAGAAAAGATTTTTTTATTCCAATAAAATTTAAAAGTACATATATCCTTAAATCGAACAGAACAATAGACTAAATATATTAAAAATATAACTACAGATACCAATAAAGTTAGAAAACCATATACTTCTAACTTATCAAAATTAGATCTAACTAAAAGATAAACAATCAATAGCCTTAGCAATGATTCTAATATTCCTACATATGCAAAAACATTCATCTTTTCATATGAAACAATCAAAGCACAAAATGGAATTGACAATGTTGAGAAAAAGAAGGAATAAATAGAATACTGATATACGACTAAAGCCGATTGTAACTTATCTTCTGGAATAACTAAATATGACTCAACAAACCAACCACCTAAAAGTTCTAAAATAAAAATAGTTAGAAGTATAAATAAAAAAAAGCAATAGAATATAACACGGAAATAAGATTGTAGCTGCTCACTATCCTTACATCCTAGTGCAAAAGAAAAGAAACGCTGTGAAGCTGAAGTCATAGCAGAGTTAAAAAAACTCATTAAACCTACAATTCCACCAACAACATTATAAATACCATAATCTTCTACACCTAATACCTTTAAAACAATACGTACTGTAAAAAAACTAATTCCCATCGTAATTAGCATCCTTACATAGAGAAATATAGTATTTAATGCTATTTGTTTATTCACGCTATTCATAGTCTTGTCGATTTAACTTTTGCATTAGCAAAGAGCTTTCTCAGATATATACTATTATTCTAAAAAAAAATTGATTTCAAAGATTTATCTCATAAAAGAAGCAGGAATCTACAATATAATTCTGTCATTCCTCATTTATATAAGGATATGGATTTTTTTCTAAATTGACTAATCTTTCTAAAGCTTCAGTTTCTTCCTCCGATAATTTACGAGATTTCCAACCATCGAGTATCTCATGTGCCTCTTTAGCTAGTTCTTCATCAAAAACTTCCGCATAACAAGCTACTAACAATTGACATTTCAACAGAGAAGTAGAAAGTTTATCTATAATTGCCCAACAGCGGTCAAGCACAGATTGAATTTTCTCTTCTTTATCACCGTGATTATATATCGTAGCGTTATACCCTGTTAACAATGCAATACAAAGAGAAGCTTCCTCCTCTATAGTATTTCCATGCAATGTGACAAGTTGTTCACATTGGCGATATACATCGGTATTGAGTTGACGGAAACGGTCGGAGTAGATGGGCTCCCCATCCAAACCTAAATGGAGAAGTTCGTGCGAAACAGCGCACAAAGAATCGATTTCTGATTGCAAAGACAACATATTAGTTTATTTACGATTAGACAATTTACAAATTACGATTGAAATACGAACCGCAGAGTTTTAATTCTTTATTAGTTCGATTAAAGAGGGATGAATGAAGGCTGTGGCAACTGCCATAACCCCCTGGATGGAAACCACTACACGACGGTCACCTTTGATACGGACAAACTCACCCTCAACTCCCTCGAAGATGCCACCGGTGACACGGACACGGTCTCCCCTTTTCATGGAAACGACTGAAGGATCCAGATAAACAACCTGTTCATCGTAATTACCGGCAACGGCGATAAAACTACGCATTTGGACTTCAGGAATGGTAATAGGCTGACGGGTCTCACGGTCCATGATATAACGAATAGGAAGAGAAGCCCCGACAGTGGATTTCATTTCGTCAACCTCACTGCGAGTGGCATAAACAAAAACCAAGTTGTGAACAACAGGAACCAATTTACGGATCTTACGCTCACCACGGAATACGTATTCATAGCGCATGGGAAGAAAATTCCTCACTCCGCGGGAGTCCAGGTATTCCTTAAAGGCAAGCTCACGGCTATAGGTGATACGAAGGGCGTACCAGGATTTATTAATGCTATTGTTCACAAAAGGATATAATTGGGGGACACCGAGGTAGTGAAACACCTTCCGGTCAAGTTTGCTAATTCTGTTTTTTTCCTTGCAGCGTATATCATTTTATCAGGTACTCCCCTATCGCAGGAGAGACAGTTTGAAAAAGAAGAACAGAAAACGAAGTTTTGAAAAAACAGGGCCTTACTGATCTTACAATCTGTAAACGAGTCTATTATGAAGCGAAAGTGTTTCAAAAGACGATCGTTTAATTGAACGCAAAGATAGAGGGTATTTTCATAACTGCAAAATGTTTAATAAAAAAAATGTTTTCCTTCATGGCTTGATCTATTTAATTGTTTGATAATCAAATGTCTATAAACTAACAAAAAACGCTTTAATATCTGTCTGCTTTTATATGTATTTTAATTGTCTGGATCTTTAAAAAAGTGTGTTTCAAAAGACGATCGTTTATTGAAACACTCACTTTTTTAAGAACTATTTCATTTAATGTCAGACAATTAAGAAGAGAAAAGGTTTCATTTTCCCTTTTATTTCCCCTTTAATTCCACATTCATTTGCCCACTGAAAGATTACTCTCTACCTTTGCAACATATTAACAACATTTAGTTATTGATTAAATAAAAAAATCATGAACAAAGAAAATGAATTATTACAGACAGTGAACAAAAGTGTAAAAAAACGCTAACACTAAAACACAACCTCCTATCACAGAGCCTATTAAAGAGACAAGAGGCAGAAAAGCAGGAGCGCAGATACCGGGAATTATCTCCAACAATGAAGGAGTTATAAAAGCGCTGATAGAATCCTACATATTGGACGCAAAAGAACAAAATATCAAGACGTGCAAAGATTCGTTGGCACGCTACATAGAGGAAAAAGAACTTTTTGGAAAAATGAGAAATGGAGTATTCAAACCATTAGTTTTCAGCACAATCAGGAATTACGTCAACGAAATCTGGAATAAGATGGAAAGAAAGAAAAAGAACCAAGAAGGAAAGCGCTGAAATACGTACAATGAATTTTATCAAACCGGAATACATTCGATCCGACTTACCTTTGGGGCGATAATTTATCTATTAACCCTTTAAATCATATACGTATGAAACAGAAGAAAAGACCGGCATCACAAACTGAAGCCATGAAACTGAGATGGAAAAAACGGATTGTCTTTGAAAAAGGATATACCGAACAGTGTGCGGAATGGATGGCGGAACGCCTGGAAGCATTGACCGACCACCTGCAATACGGGCACGCAGCCATCGCTTATCAGAAGCAGAACGGAGACTTCAGGTTGGTGAAAGCGACACTGATCTACTATGAAGCGGAATTCCACAAGAAGTATGATCCCACAAAAATAGAAGGCGCAGTAGTCTACTGGAATGTGGACGAACAGCGATGGACGACATTCCAGATGGAGAACTTCATGGAGTGGAGACCGATCGTATAGGGCGCCACCACAGATTACACGGATTTTCACCGATGAATTATTTTTATTTTGAGAAATCAAGTGAAGACATCTTTGGGAATCCGGGGTAATTTATGGTGAATGTATTATTGAAAGTACAAACGACTAATCTAAAAAACAATGGCAATAGCATATGACGGGATCAACTATTTCCCGGTGGGCGTAAACTTCATGGAAGAGAACGCAATGGAAGTGATAGAAGCTAAATATGGAATAAAGGGCTCGGCAATTGTACTGAAACTGCTGTGTAAGATATACAAGGAGGGATACTTCATCCGTTGGGATGAAGAGCAGTGTCTGATTTTTGCCAACAAGGCGGGAAGAGAGGTGCAGGCCGCTGAGGTACAGGGGATCATTGAGATCCTCTTCATCAAAGGGATATTGGACAGAAACAGTTATCTGGCAAACGGAATACTGACTTCGGCAAACATACAGAAGGTATGGGTGGAGGCGACAAAGCGGAGAAAGAGAGCTGTCGGAACTCCCCTACCTGATGGTGAAAACGGAAAAGGAAAACAGAAAACCGGACAATGCATCCACACAACAGGAAATTGAACAACCTAAGCCGCTTAAAGAAGGAAAAGTAGCTGTCGGCACAGGAAATGTAGCCGTTAACCTAGGAAATGTAGTACACGATGTAGCCGTTAACGCAAAAAACGCATGCAATTTCGAACAAAGTAAAGTAAAGTAAAGAAAAGTAGAGAAAAGGAAAATAAAGAATTACCCCCTCAGCCCCCTCCAAGGGGAAGAAAGGATGGAGGATCCTGCTTCTCTCTCCATACTGGGATACGCTTTCAATACAATGACGCACAATTATCCGGGGCTGACGGATACGCTCCAAAGATTGGAGATCAACGAGGTAAGCGAGGTAAATGCCATTCTCAGGCTATCGGACTATGGAAGAAAGGGAACGACGGTGTGGCGGCTGATTGCCAACACTTGCTGGAGTGACATAGGGGCAAAAGGAAGGTATCTGATAGCAGCACTGAATAAGGCAAAAAGAAAATAATCCGGATAGGAAAGTACAGTTTGCAGTTGATAAAAAAGCAAGTATACCGGTTTCCATACGGAAGGTTCTCTGTCGGGAATGGGAAACGGGACATACATTTAAACAAATGATCTACAGCTACTTCAGAGCACAATATTTCAATCTGCAGAAGCTTTATTTTAACGTTACGTTAAAGTTCGTTTTTCGTCTGCAAATAGCAAATTCTTTAAATGCAAAAGACTTGTTATTTGCAGACAAGAACAAAGCCATCGGAAAATGGCATTAACAATGTTAACGGGCAAAAGGCATAAAATATCCTCTCCCACTGTACACAGTTATATTGTTATTTACCTCTTCCGGCAGATGCAATCCGCCAGATGATCATTCATAAATCCGGAGGCCTGCAAGTGAGCATAGCAAATCGTAGTTCCAAAGAATTTAAATCCCCGTTTTTTCATATCCTTGCTCATGGCATCAGATTCGGGAGATGATACCGGAATCTCACTCAAGGATTGAAAGGTATTGACAATCGGTTTTCTGTCGGGAAAGAATGATAGAGTATAGTCATAAAAACTACCGAACTCCTTTTGTACGGCGAGAAATGACCTTGCATTTGTGATGGTCGATTTGATCTTCAGACGATTTTTCACAATGCCATCAAAGTGCATCAACCGTTCAACATCTTCATCGGTCATTTGTGCCACCGACTCAGCATCGAAATTGCAAAAGGCTTTGCGATACCCCTCACGTTTCTTAAGGATGGTTATCCAACTCAAGCCGGCCTGAGCACTCTCCAACACAAGAAACTCAAACAGCGTCTTGTCATCGGTCACCAATTTTCCCCACTCTTGATCATGGTACTTCACATACAGTTCGTCACTTCCGCACCAACCGCAACGCCCGTTTATTATATCTTGCATAATTATAACACTTAATAGTACGATACAAAGATAGTAGATTCACCATGTCGCACCAAATATCGATAAACAAAACACAAGCAATTATTTTTTTCAGTATATCCCCCACACTTCCGGTTTTTTTCGTACTTTTACAGCTTGTTGGAAAGTTATGCACTTCCGGCATCAGAGAACAGATAAAAAGAAAAAACAATATATAAAATGAATCACAAATGGAATTATCGACCCATCACACAAGAACAGGCAGAGATAAGCCGGGCATTGGCTCAGGAACTAGGCATTAGCCCCGTCCTGG
>OGLX01000869.1_pt1 | contig 17748 bp, 15 predicted proteins | sample 1572821 | NCBI WGS metagenome assembly OGLX01 (sample SAMEA2581908, study PRJEB24529) | metagenome | biome: Human gut stool | place: China | collected 2011 | reverse complement strand
TGGAAGATGGGGCTCGAACCCACGACTTTCGGAACCACAATCCGACGCTCTAACCGACTGAGCTACATCCACCATATCGGTCGATACCGAAGATCAACCGGAGTGCAAAGATAATAGGTTTTTTTCGTCCGTGCAAAAAAACGGCGAAATTCTTTTCGGATTCTGTGCGTACGGCCCTCTCTGGCGGTATCGACGAGGCGGAAACGTACGGTGTCAGGATGATGTATCTGCCGTTTTGTCAAAATGACAGTCTTGTTGCCCGATTTGTCAGACTTTTCTGTCAAAAATCGTTTGGCATATCTCTTGTTGGAGTTATCGTCGCAAATGCGAAGTTGAAAAACTGTTAAATATAACTTATAACAATTAAAATCATACCACTATGAACGTAAAACCATTATCAGACCGCGTGTTGATCCTGCCCAACCCGGCGGAAGAGAAAACGGCCGGAGGTTTGATCATTCCCGATACGGCGAAGGAGAAACCGCTGGCAGGCAAAGTAATCGCCGTTGGTCCCGGTACTTCGGAAATCAAGATGGAAGTCAAAGTCGGCGATCAGGTGCTTTACGGCAAGTATGCCGGTCAGGAGATCAACGTCGATGGCACGGATTACCTGATTATGAAGCAGCAGGATATTCTGGCTATCATTTAATTAGTTCGGTTGGATTAAAAAAATTACGATTATGGCAAAAGAGATAAAATACAACGTGGAAGCCCGTGAGCTTCTCAAGGAGGGCGTGGACGCTTTGTCGAACGCTGTGAAGGTAACGCTCGGTCCCAAAGGACGCAACGTAATCATCGACAAGAAGTTCGGTGCTCCCCAGGTGACCAAGGACGGTGTGACCGTCGCCAAGGAGGTGGAGCTGGAGGACGCGATTCCCAACATGGGCGCCCAGATGGTCAAGGAGGTCGCTTCGAAGACCAACGACGATGCCGGCGACGGCACGACGACCGCAACCGTGCTGGCGCAGGCGATGATCGGCGTGGGACTGAAGAACGTGACCGCCGGAGCCAATCCGATGGACCTCAAACGCGGTATCGACAAGGCTGTCGGTGTGGTCGTGGATTCACTCAAGAAGCAGAGCCAGACCGTAGGCACCGATTTCGCGAAGATCGAGCAGGTCGCTACGATTTCCGCCAATAACGACGGTACCATCGGCAAGCTGATCGCCGAGGCGATGGGCAAGGTCAATAAGGAGGGTGTCATCACCGTCGAGGAGGCCAAGGGTACCGAAACCCATGTGGATGTGGTCGAGGGTATGCAGTTCGACCGTGGCTATATCTCGGCCTACTTCATCACCGATACCGAGAAGATGGAGGCGCAGTTGGACAAACCCTATATCCTGATTACCGATAAGAAGATCTCGACGATGAAGGAGCTGATGGGTGTGCTCGAGCCGGTGGCTCAGAGCGGACGCTCGCTGCTGATTATCGCCGAAGATGTGGATGGCGAGGCACTTTCCGCACTGGTTGTCAATAAGCTGCGCGGTACGTTGAAGATCGCCGCTTGCAAGGCTCCGGGCTTCGGCGACCGCCGCAAGGAGATGCTCGAAGATATCGCCGTGCTGACGGGTGCCACGGTCATTTCGACCGACAAGGGTATGAAGATCGAGGACGCGAACCTCTCGGTGCTGGGTACGGCGGAGAAGGTTACGCTCAACAAGGAGAATACGACGATTGTCGATGGCGCCGGTTCGAAGGACGCTATCGCTGCCCGTGTGGCGCAGATCCGCGCCGGTATCGAAGCCGCTACGTCGGATTACGACAAGGAGAAACTTCAGGAACGTTTGGCTAAACTGGCCGGCGGTGTGGCTGTGCTGTACGTCGGCGCTGCGACCGAGGTCGAGATGAAAGAGAAGAAAGACCGTGTGGACGATGCGTTGGCTGCGACCCGTGCTGCCGTCGAGGAAGGTATCGTGCCGGGCGGCGGTGTCGCTTACATCCGTGCGGTGGAGGCTTTGGAGACGCTCAAGGGCGACAACGAAGACCAGACGACCGGTATCCAGATCGTAAAACGCGCTATCGAAGAGCCGCTGCGTCAGATCGTGACGAATGCCGGCGGCGAGGGTTCGGTGGTTGTCAATAAGGTGAAGGAGGGCAAAGGCGCCTTCGGTTACAACGCCCGCGACGACCGTTATGAGGACCTGCTCAAAGCGGGTATCATCGACCCGACCAAGGTTTCGCGTGTGGCGTTGGAGAATGCGGCTTCGATCGCTTCGATGTTCCTTACCACGGAGTGTGTATTGGCCGAGAAGAAGTCGGACGCTCCCGCAATGCCTGCGATGCCGGGCGGCGGCATGGGCGGTATGATGTAGTCCATCGCTTCTCTTATGAAAAGTTCCCGGAATCGCATTTGCGATTCCGGGAACTTTTTTATTCCGGGCTGTCGTGTATGAAGTCCGGAGAGCCGTTTTCAGGGCGGCGGGCGTTCTGCGGTTCATACGAATACGACGCTGCCTGCTGTTGGAAAGACATACGGAAAGGGCTCGGGGAAATTCCGATGGCTTTTCATACACGACTGATGCGGTCGTGATCCGTAGCTTGTCTGCCGGAAAACGGAGGGAATGTGGAACTTTTTATTTCCGGGAGCGTCAGAGGCCGCCGTCGGCCACCCACGAACCGGTGGGGTTGTCATTGCGCAGAGCGAGCACTATTTTTTCGATGCGGCCGTCGGACATTTTCACTCGGCAGGGAACGAATACTCCCGCGTACTGTCCCGAACGGAAGGCCGGCTGGGTTTCGAGGAGGCGGCAGCCTGCATATCGTTCCTTCATAAGGTCGAGCGGATAGAAAACGAGTCCTTCGGCGAGTATTTCCGTATCCCACGTCTGCATGGCGGCGAAGAGTGTGCGGGCCGCCTCTTCCGGTGCGATGGCTGCGAAGTGTACGCCGCCGACCGGTTTGGTGAGGTCGATCCATTCGATGCCGTCGTAAGCCCGAAAGAGGGTATCGGACAACGGTATGTCGTAAACGATGCGTTGCAATTCGGCGATGGTTACGGGCGTTTTCCCGTCGGTCTGCTCGATTTTCAGCCCGATAAGCCGTCCGGTCGTCCGATCGAAGCGGTATTCGCGCCGGGTGTCGGATTCGTCGATCGAGGTCCCCGACAGGTAGTCGTTGCTGAAATCCCCTTCGGCCGGTGCTTCGACGGTCAGCGTGATCGTTTCCGGTCCGACTTGCTTGCTGTAACTTGCGTTCCGGCGCTCGGCGAAGTTGAGCTCTTCCCGCAGCAGCAGGGTGTAGGGGTCGAGCAGGGTGGCGAAATCTTCGATTGCGCCGCTACCGGGACGCATGATGAAGCCCGAGTTTATCTCAGGACTCCACATCAGGATCCGTTCCCCGTCGCTCAGGGCGATCCGTCCTGCTTTTTCCAGCCGCCAGCGGCCTGAACCCGGTTCCACCCACATACGGTGGGGAACAAAGGGGACTTCGGCATCGATGTAGCTGAAATTTTCCTGGGGAAGAGTGCGGACATTCATTTCGAGGCGGAACGAACGGCTTTTGTCGAGTTGAGCGGCAGCATCGCGGAAGATACGTCCTGCGGCGTGGGCCCGGTAGCGGCCGACGGGATCGAAGACGAGCAGTACGAGGGCGATGAGGGCTGCGGCGCTCAACGTCGCGGACAGCGGCCGGAGCCACAATTGCCGAGGCCGTGCCGGAGCGGTCGTTCGTGCGGTTGCCGGCGTATTTTCGGCTTGTGCGGCGGTTTTCAGAATGCGGGCTTTCAGACCGGCCGGAGCCTGCACTTCGACGCGGGGAGCGACGGTGTTGAAGGCTGCTTTCGTTTGGCGGTAGAATTCGGCGCAGGCGGGACATGTTTCGAGATGTTCCAACATTTCGCGGCGAACCTCTGCGGGGGTATTGTCATCGAACAGCAGTTCGATTCGGTTTTCAAAATCGGTGCATTTCATGGCGGATGATTTTTAGTGGTTTATGAGTTTGCGGAGCTTGCCGATCCCGTAACGGAAACGGGATTTGACGGTCGCCTCGGTGCTGCCGGTGAGCTCGGCGATCCGGGCGAAAGTCAGGGAGTCGGAGGTTTTCAGGCGGATCACTTCGGCCTGTTCTTCCGGGAGGGTTGCGAGCAGCCCGGCGATTCGTTCGTATTCTTCGCGGAGTTCCTGATCGCCGGAGTCGTCCGCAAGTGCGGCGGCCCGTTCGGTCGGCAGCGTCGCATTGCGCCGGTGGCGGTGGTAGTCGCAGCAGCGGTTGGCGATCGCCCGCCAGAGGTAGCGCTCCACGTCGTCGATGCGGTCGAGGTTGCAATCCGAGTGGAAGAGCCGCAGCAGGACGTCCTGCACGATGTCTTCCGCATCGGCCTGCGATCCCGTGCGGAAATAGGCGAAGCGGTAAAGGGAATCCTGTCGCCGATCGACGATCCGCTCGAGGAGTTTCAGTTTCGTTTCTTGCATATTCTGTCTGTTTTAACGACGCGTCTATTCATAAGACGTACCCGCTGCGAAAAAGATTTAACCGAAGCGTAAAAAAACGGCGTATGCCGATATATTTTTGTTTGCCGGCGTCGGATGGAAGGGTTTGCTGCGGATTTTGCGGAACGGGAATTTCCATAAAGGATATGGCAACCCGTTACGGAAGGATTTCCGATGGCGAAATGCCTGCACTGTAGGTTTCGACGGGAAATCCATTGCCCGGCTCTGCAGGTCGGTAAAGTTCGTACTCTCTTGCGTGAGAGAAAATCAGCCTTGTAAAGGTATTGACAGACCGGGAATAGCGGCGGTCGGATCGTTCGATTCGTGAAAATGATCGTGTGCCGACGTATCTGTTATTTGTCCAGCAGGATACGAGCCTGTGCGAGTGCGGCTTCCGTGATTTGGCTGCCCGATAGCATTTTGGCGATTTCGGTAATCCGCTCCTCCGGGTCGAGGCGGCGGATATGGGATCCTTCGGCGTCTTTGTAAACCACGAAGTGAGTGTCGCCCTTCGAAGCGACCTGCGGCAGATGGGTGATGTCCACGACCTGCATGGTCTGCGAGAGGTCGGCGATGATTTCGCCCATGGTGTCGGCGATGCGGCCTGAATGCAACGTCGAAGCAACATTCGGCTTCGCAGCGTGTTCGGGGGTGTTGTACTTATAACCCTTTGATATATATCGGCTATTTATCTCGCTACTCTCCTTCCATACATTTCGTTTTATCCCCCGCAAAAGGGGGCAGGCCGTTTTTTCGCAAGTAAGTTTTTGCCCCTTTGTGGTTCGCACAGGGCGGGTAAGCCTATTTGCGGCCGGCGACGGCTGCCACCGAGAGCAGGATGCCGAGCATCACCCCGAGCAACGCCGCGAACAGCACCTGGTATTGGGGGGCGAGCAGGAAGGTGATCGTGTGGGCGGGAATCCAGAAGAACGGGATTGTCTTCTTGAATACGAATCCCCACTGCACCTCCCAGTTGAGCGACGAGATGATCCGCCGCATGGGAATCGGGCGGACGAGAGCCCGCAGCGAACCGCCGTTGTTCAGGATGTGCGTGTCGGTGATCTTGTGCAGGGTCATGAATACGGGGGCGAAGGTGGTGTTCATGGTGAGGCTGATGAGCAGTGCGCCGATGAATTTCAGCGGGGTCAGCTCTCCCTTCATGGCTGCGGCTACCCCCTCGATGCCGAAACTCTCCGCCACGGCCGGCACGCCGATCGATAGCGTCTTCATCATAGCGGCGATCCAGACGCCCAGGAAGCCCCACACCACGGCGTGGGGCAGGATACCGAATCCCGGCTCGTTGTAGCGACCGGTCTTGATGCGCAACCCGATCACCTCGCCGGCAGTCGATAGGATGCCGAATTTGAGCAGGGCCATCAGGTAGGGGTGAGATGCATTGCAGGCCAGGTAGGCTGCGTAGAGATCGTTCGAAAGGAAGAAGGGAGCGAGCAGCAGTACGACGGCTCCGATGAATGCGAGGTCTTTAAGTTTCATGGATTCTTTTGTGTGACGGGTGCTTATGGTTTGAGCAGGATACGAGCCTGTGCGAGTGCGGCTTCCGTGATTTGGCTGCCCGATAGCATTTTGGCGATTTCGGTAATCCGCTCCTCCGGGTCGAGGCGGCGGATATGGGATCCTTCGGCGTCTTTGTAAACCACGAAGTGAGTGTCGCCTTTCGAAGCGACCTGCGGCAGGTGGGTGATGTCCACGACCTGCATGGTCTGCGAGAGGTCGGCGATGATCTCGCCCATGGCGTCGGCGATGCGGCCTGAAACGCCCGTGTCTATCTCGTCGAAGATGATCGTCGGCAGCTCCATGCGGTGAGCGAGCAACGCTTTGAGAGCCAGCATTACGCGTGAAATTTCACCGCCTGAGGCGATGCGTTCCACTTTTTGAGGAGCGAAATTTCCGTTGGCTGTGAACAGAAAATCTATTTCGTCGTCACCCGTGGGGGTCAAGGCCGGTGCGGGGGTGAGCTGTACGACGAAACGGGCTTCGGGCATGCCGAGCCGTGCGAGGGTCGTCTGAATCGCATCGTTGAACGTCGGTGCGGCCTTTTCGCGGGTGGCGTGGATGTTCCGGGCCAGCTCTTCGGCCTTCTCTTCGGTGGCGGTCAGTTCGGTCGCAACGGCGGCGATGGCTTCGTCGCCGTGCGTGATCGCTTGCAGGCGTGCTTCGTAATCGGTCTGTTTGGCGAGGAGTTCGCCGAGATCTGCGGCACGGTGTTTCTGGCAGAGCGAGTAGATGGTGTTGAGTCGGTCGCCGATTTTTTGCAGCCGTTCGGGATCGGCGTCGAGCCGTTCGCTCTGTGCGGCGGCCGAGGCGCCGAGATCCTTCAGCTCTTCGAGCACGGAGCGGAGCCGTCCGGCGGCTTCCGCTGCGAAAGGATAGCCGGCTTCGAGGTGGCGGCAGGCCGTTTCGCTGGCCTTGAGTTGTACCAACACCCCGATTTGTTCGTCGTCCAGGGCATTGCGCAGCGCCGTGAGGGTTTCGCTGATGCGGTCGGCGTTCGAAAGAACCTCCAGCTCCTGTTCCAGTTCGGTTTGTTCTCCTTCCTTCAGGTGGGCCGCTGCGAGTTCTTCGACCTGGTAGCGGAGCCACTCTTCGTCCTTGCGTCCGGCTTCGGCCTCTTCGCGCAGCCGTGCGAGTTCACGGCGCAGGTGGCAGAGCCGTTCGTAGAGGGTCGTATATTGCATCCGCAGGTCGTGGTTTTCGGCGACCGTATCGACGGCCTGCGTGCGGAAAGCCTCTGATCCCAGGATCAGATTCTGGTGTTGGGAGTGGATGTCGATCAGTTGCGATCCCAGTTCGCGCAGCAACGCAAGGGGAACGGGAGTGTCGTTGATGAACGAGCGGCTCTTGCCGGCCGGGGTGATCTGGCGCGTGAGTGTCGTTTCGCGGCTGTAATCCAGGTCGTTTCGGTCGAAGAATGCCTGCAGGTCCCTTGTTCCGAGATCGAAAACGCCTTCGATCAGGCAATTACGTTTGTCGTCTTTCAGGGTGGCGTTGTCGTTCTTGTTCCCCAGCAGGAGGCCCAGCGCGCCGAGCAGGATCGACTTTCCGGCGCCGGTTTCGCCCGTGATGATGTTCAGCCGGTCGTCCAGCTCCAGTTCGAGCCGGTCGATCAGGGCGTAGTTTTCGACTTTCAGACGACGTAGCATGGCTATTTCAGAATGGATTCGATTTTGTCGGCGATCTTCTCGGCCGTTTCGGCTTTCGAGAGCAGAGGAAGCTCCTCGCGTCCTGCGCGGTCGATGAGCGTCACCTTGTTGGTATCGACGCCGAATCCGGCCCCGGCGTCGCGCAGTGAGTTCAGAACGATGAAATCGAAGTTTTTGCGTTGGAGTTTCCCTTCGGCATTGGCCTCTTCGTGATCGGTTTCGAGGGCGAAGCCGACCAGGATCCGACCCGCTTTGTGCGCTCCCAGCTCGGCTGCGATGTCGTGCGTGCGTTTGAGGCGGATCGTCAGCTCGCCGTCCCCTTTCTTGAGTTTGGTCGGGGCGACCTCTTCGGGGGTATAGTCCGCGACGGCGGCGCACATAACGGCTCCGTCGGCTGTGGCGAACTCCCTCACCGAAGCCTCGTACATCTCCTGTGCCGAGAGGACATCGATACGTCGAACTCCGGTCGGGGTGGGCAGCGACGTGCGGCCGCTGATGAGTACGACTTCGGCGCCCCGCCGGGCGAGCGCTTCGGCGATGGCATACCCCATCTTGCCCGTCGAGTGGTTCGAGATGAACCGCACCGGATCGATGGCTTCGATGGTTGCGCCTGCGGTAACGATCAGCCGTTTACCTCGCAGGCTCTTTTTTTTTTCGGAAAGAAGGTCTTCGACGAATGCGACGATGTCGGCCGGTTCGGCCATGCGTCCCTTGCCCGAAAGTCCGCTTGCCAGCTCCCCTTCGGCCGGTTCGACGATCCGTACGCCTCGGCTGCGCAGAATCCGCAGATTCTCCTGTGTGGCCGAATGCGCGAACATGTCCAGGTCCATCGCCGGGGCGACCGCTACCGGGCAGCGGGCCGAAAGGTAGGTCGTCAGCAGCAGGTTGTCGGCGATGCCGTGCGCCATCTTGCCCAGCGTATTGGCCGTCGCGGGGGCGATGAGCAGGCAGTCCGCCCACTCGCCGAGCGAGACGTGGGAGTTCCACTCCCCGTTTTCCGGATTGAAGAATTCGACCAGGATGGGATGCTTCGAGAGCGTCGCCATGGTCAGCGGAGTGATGAACTGCTTGGCCAGCGGAGTCATCAGTACGCGCACTTCCGCGCCCTCGCGGATCAGTTCCCTGACGAGTATCGCAGCCTTGTAAGCTGCGATACTGCCTGTTACGCCGACGATTATTTTCTTGCCTCCGAGCATGTCTGCGACCGTTAAAAACTATTCGGCGATCGTCTCGGGCTGAGGCTCCGGTCTGTTCTCGCGGAAGTAGACCTTTCCCTCCAGAAATTCCTCGGTCGCCACGAGCGTAGGCTTCGGCAGCCGCTCGTAGTATTTCGATATCTCGATCTGCTCCCGGTTCTCGAACGTCTCCTCGAGCGAATCGGTGACGCTCGAGAAATCGGCCAGCTTCCGGTTCAATTCCTGCTTGATCTCGCTGGCGATCTGATTCGCGCGGCGGGCGATCACGACCACGGACTCGTAGATGTTGCCCGTCGGCGCGTCGATGTCGGTGAGCGTCCGGGTGACTGTGTTCGTCGGAATGCTACTTTTCTTGATTTCCATCTTTCGTTTCGGAATTATCTGATTGATTCGTATTGTCGCTGTTCGAGCCGTTCTGCGGGTCGCCGTACTTGGCCAAGTGCTTCTTGGCCTCCTCGAGCATCTTGTCGACCTCCTTCTTGTACTTGCTGTCGGGATACTGGTCGACGAAATTGTAATAGGCGTTCTGCGTATCGAGATACCGCTGGCGCTGCAGCGAAGCGACGCTGTTGCGCGCATAGAGACAGTGGGCACTGACGATCAGATAGGCCAGCTCTTCGCGGTGACCGCTCTCGGGATACATATCGATGGCGTTCTGAAGCGCCGTAACGGCCGAATTGTAGTATCCTATATCGTAGTACACCTTGGCGTTCATGAAAGCCTTGTCGTAGAGTTTCTGCCTCAGCTCGATCATGTTCTCGATCAGCTGGTCCTTCTTCACGCTGTTCGGATAGCGGTCCAGATATTCCGTTATGGCCTGAAGAGCCTGATGCGTGGCCGTCTGGTCGTACTCGGGCTTAGGCGAGGAAAAGTAAAAACCCTTGGCATACATATACTCCGCGTCCTCCAGAAACGGGCTGCGCCCGAAACGGCGGCGGAAGCCGTCGAACAGCTCGGCGCTCGAAACGAAGTCCCCGCTTTTGTAGTAACAGAGTCCCGTATAATAAGCCAAAGTATCGGCGCGGGCCGACTGAGCGTATACGTGAGCGACGTCCTGAAAAAGCGTCAGCGCCTTGTTGTATTTCCCCTTATCGGTGTATTCGATGGCCGTCTGATACTTCAGGTTGCTGTCGTTGCTTTTGAGGACCTTGCTGTATCCGCTGCACGAGGCGGCCGTCACGCCCGCCAGCACGACCAAAGCTTTGTTTACGTCGATTCTCATCTTCAATTCATTAAGGATTAGGCGCCTACACCGACTTCGAACCGTCCCGAGAACGGTTCGTCGCCTAATTTCGGCAAAGTTATGTATTTTTAACGAGTTGAAAAAATATATATTGCGTTTTCGGGCGGATATTATCCGCAGCCCCGGACGCCCCGGCATAGCCGGCACGGAGAGCGAGCCGCGCACCCGTTCCGCCGCCCGCCCGCAACGGACGGCCAATCCGCACGAAGGCTCTCCCCTCCGCAGGGCGACCATGACAAAAAAAGCCGTTTTTGTACGCGCATACGGAAAAAAATAGTTAGCTTTGTACGTTTGTTTCCGAAACGATTACTCAATTTAAATACAATTTAAAACGGATACGATTGTGGATATTTTCGAACGACTCAAACAGAATGCCGGGGGTCCGATCGGCCAATACCAGAAGCTGAGCCACGGCTACTACTCTTTCCCGAAGCTCGAGGGCGAAATCGGCCCGCACATGATCTTCCGCGGCCGCGAGGTGCTGAACTGGAGCCTGAACAACTACCTGGGCCTGGCCAACCATCCGGAGGTGCGCAAGGCCGACGCCGAGGCGGCCGCCGAGTTCGGCATGGCCTATCCGATGGGGGCCCGCATGATGAGCGGACAGACCAAGTGGCACGAGCAGCTCGAGCGCGAACTGGCCGCTTTCGTGGGCAAGCCCGACGCCTTCCTGCTCAACTACGGCTATCAGGGAATGATCTCGATCATCGACTCGCTGCTCACGCGCCGCGACGTGGTGGTCTACGACTCGGAGGCGCATGCCTGCATCATCGACGGGCTGCGGCTGCACACGGGCAAGCGCTTCGTATATCCGCACAACGACATGGAAGCCTGCCGCAAGCAGCTCGCCCATGCGACGAAACTGGCCGAGGAGAACGGCGGCGGCGTGCTCGTCATCACCGAGGGCGTATTCGGCATGAAAGGCGATCTGGGCAAGCTCGACGAGATCGTCGCGATGAAAAAGGACTTCAACTTCCGCCTGCTGGTCGACGACGCGCACGGCTTCGGCACGATGGGCAAACGCGGCTCGGGTACGCCCGAACACTTCGGCGTGACCGACGGCGTGGACGTGCTGTTCAACACGTTCGCCAAGTCGATGGCCGGCATCGGGGCGTTCGTATCGTCCGAGAAGTTCATCGTCGACTATCTTCGCTACAACATGCGCTCGCAGACCTATGCCAAGGCGCTGCCGATGCCTATGGTCAAAGGAGCGCTCAAGAGGCTCGACCTGATCCGCACGCATCCGGAGTTCAAGGAAAACCTGTGGAAAATCGTCCGTGCGCTGCAAAGCGGCTTCCGCGAGCGCGGATTCGACATCGGAGGCACGCTGTCGCCCGTCACGCCCGTCTATATGAAGGGCGGCGTGGACGAAGCCTGCAACATCGTCGTCGACCTGCGCGAGACTTACAACCTGTTCTGCTCGGTGGTCGTTTACCCGGTGATCCCCAAGGGAGAAATCATCCTCCGCATCATCCCGACGGCCGTGCACACGCTCGACGACGTGAACTACACGCTCGACTGCTTCGAGAAATGTCACAAGAAGCTGCTCGCCGGCGAATACAAAAAGCCCATGCCCGACATGAGCGAGAAATAAGTCCCTTACGGACGACACGAGACACGGGGCGCCTGCTATGCAAGCGCCCCGTGTTAGCGAACACAGGACACACATTCGATCAGCCCTCTGTCACAAATTCCCCTCCGGCACAGGGGACTTCATATCGAGAAACCGGAATCGTCGAAAACCCGAGGTCCGGTTATTATATTTAAGGTAACTATATAAATTCATTCCCGGCCGTTATTTCAGCCGGCGGACGACACGGGCCGGATTGCCGGCCACGACGACGTCCGGCTCGACGTCGCGCACCACGACGCTGCCTGCGCCGACGACCGAGCGAGGCCCGATCCGGACGCCCGGACAGAGAATCGCCCCGCCGCCGATCCAGCAGTCGTCGCCGATCGCGACCGGACGACAGCTTTCGACCGGGCGGCGGCGCTGCTCGAAATCCATCGGGTGGGTGAAGGTGTAAATCTGCACGGCAGGCCCGATCAGCACATGGTCGCCGATGCGGATCGGCGCACCGTCGAGCATCACGCAGTTGAAGTTAATGAAAACGCCACGTCCGATGAACAGGCTGTAACCATAGTCGCAGTAAAAAGGCGGACGAATCAGGCATTCGTCCGAAGCATGAGGCAGCAGCTCGCCGAGCGCCTCGCGGTACCCGGGCGCATCCATCGACAGCGCGTTGAGCCGGCTCAGCAGCGCGGCCGCCCGGCGGCGATCCTCGCTCAGTTGCGGGTCGAGCGTCTCGAACTGCTCGCCCCGGAGCATCTTTTCCCTTTCGGTCATCGGTCCGCTCAAGAAGTAAACGTAAAGAAATAGTTCATAAAGAAGTTCCACAGCGTCACGACGCCGATTGCGATCAGCTTCGACAAATAGAACCCGACACGGGCCCGGTCGTTGAGCAGATAGATAATCAGGTTATTGATCAGCAGCCCGATAGCCGATATGCCGATAAACTGCATGTATTGCTGGGCCACCTGCGGATCGCGGCTATGGAAAGTCCACAGCCGGTTGAGCACGTAGTTGGTCGAGGCCGCCGAAATGAATCCCAGCGAGTTGGCGACATACTTGTTCAAGCGGAGCTTCTCCTTGCCGAGGAAGGTAATGCCGAAATCGACCGCCATGCCGGAAGCGCCGACAACGCAAAATTTGATGAATTGAATAAGCATATCTCGTTATTTTGCAATCGTTCTTATCCGTTCCGTCGGCCCGTTGAACCAAGTCGTCACCGGAAGGTTGGACACGGTGAAGCCTACCTGCCACGTGCGCTCCGGCAATTCGGGCACGACGAAACGCGCCTCGCGGCGGAGCGTCCCGCCGGCAGGAAGCAGGCCCTGCACTTCGGACAAATCGTAGCGACGGGTCGTCTCGCTCAGGTTGCGCCACACGATGCCGACCTTCACCGAGTCGCCGTCGAAACGGTAGTCGTAAGGATAGGGATTGCGCAGCGTCAGACTCAGACGAAGCGTGTCGCCCGGCCGGACCTCGGAGGGCAGCGGACCGGTCTCGACCGCGATGCGGCGCACCGGAACGAACCGTCCGCAGCGCAGATAGCGGAACGTCCGGCCGTTCGGCAACTGAACGTCGCGCGAGCCCGGCACGCTGTCCCACACCTGAATCAGCACGGGGCCTCCGGCCATCCGGTCGTCGTCGTCGCGCAGCTCGTACTGGCTCGTCCGGTAATAGATCGACGGCTGGGCATACGCCTGTCCGCCCGTATAGAAGGCATATTTGGCCGCCGCCGTATACTGGCCGTCGAATATCACGGGAGCTCCCGCAGCCTCCTGCGCGATCCGTCCGTAGGACGTCCGGTTGTCGAACACCTCGAAGCGCAGGCCGAGCGGGTTGAATATCATCTCGATGCGAACCAGCGCGACGAGCGCGACGGTCACCCACCCTACCCGCACGACGTAGCGGCGCGGACGACCGCCCCGACGGGCATGGAGGAACAGCAGCGCGATCACGCCGAACGCAACGGGAATCTCCCATTGAGGCTGCACGTACCCGCGCAGAGTCGTCGACAGGAAAAAGAGGACGAACCCGGCCGACATGAAGTTGAGAGCCCGCAACACGGGCGTTTCGGCCCGGGTCTTCCACCAGACGGCGACAAAAACGGGAAACAGCAGCGGATTGAAGATCGCCAGCAGATTGAGCAGGTACTCGGTCACGAACGAAAACTGGAAATCCTTGTTGCGTCCGGCCAGATGATAGCGGAACGAAACCCAGTCATGCCCGGACTGCCATCCCAGATGCGGAAGGATCAGCAGCAGCGTCACGACGCAGGCGGCGTAGAATTTCGGATTGCGCAGCAGGCGCAGGTTCGACAGCACGGTCAGCAGCACGACCAGCGCTCCGTGATACTTACTGTACGCGAGCGCTGCCATAGCGACGCCGAGCCACAGGGCATGGCTCCAGCGGTCGTCCTCGGTCAGGCGCTTGTAGCACCACAGGAACAGCGCGGTAAAAAGCATCAGCGGACCGTCGGGCACGGCCAGAAAGCCGTAAAGCTGCAGGATCGGCATCGCAGCGGCGATCAGGACGAACAGCCCCGCGTCGCGCACCGTCGCGGAATCGGGACGGACGATCCGCCACAGCAGATAGAGGTAGAGCGGCTGCAACAGCGTGAAGAAAAACCGCACGCCGAACTCTCCGCCCCAAAAGCTTCCCAAGCGTACGAGCAGCGCCGTCATCGGCGGATGATCGAAATAGCCCCACGCCAGCGACCGGGAGAACATATGGTAATAAGCCTCGTCGTTGGCCAGCTCGGTGCAGCCGGCCTGAATCAGGTTGGCGATCCACCACAGGCCCAGCAGCAGCCACAGCCGTACGTCGGGATTTCGCGATTGCAACAGTTTTCTCATTTCGGTCGAGTTACCCCGGACTTTCCGCGCGGGGAGGTTTCGGTCGGAATCTATCTTGCAAAGATACGAAAAAAGCCGCAACGAATCGCGCTTGCCCGCAGCTTCCCGCCTCACGCACCGCGCCTGTGCCGGAAACGGCCGGTCCGCCGGAGAAAAAACGGACCGCGGCCAGCCTTTTTCAAACGGTCTTCACCGGCAGAGGCACGGCAAAACCGGAATTTTCGCCTCCCGGCCCACGGGAAACGGCTTCGTCGCAGACATAATCCGAAAACACGCCGCCCCCCGAAAACAGGACCGAACGCCTTGTCCTTCCCGAATCGCCGGAAACGGTATGCCGAGCAACCGAAACACGTCGCAACAGCCGAAAAGGCCGGCATACGCCGATCCTACCCCTCCTTTTCAAAACTTTTCAGAAGCTCGATCTCGGCCGGCCAACGGCTTTCGTCGGGCGTCTCGAGAATCAGCGGAATGTCGTCGAAACGCTTGTCTCGGGCGATAAAGCGGAAAACGGTCATACCCAGAAAACCGTCGCCCAGATTCCGGTGACGGTCGACCCGGCTGCCCAGCGGCTTCATCGAATCGTTCAGGTGCATACCGCGCAGGTAACGGAATCCGACCGTGCGGTCGAACTCGTCGAAGGTCCTCTCGCACGCCTCGTCGCTCGTCAGGTCGTAGCCGGCGGCAAAGGCATGGCAGGTGTCGATGCAGACGCCCACGCGGCTCTGATCTTTCACGAGCGAGAGGATCGTCGCCAGCTGCTCGAACGAATATCCGACATTGGAGCCCTGCCCGGCCGTGTTCTCCACGACGGCCGTCACGCCCCGGGTCCGCTCGAGCGCCCAGTCGATCGACTCGGCCACGAGCCGCAGACATCGGTCGGCGCCGATCAGGCCCAGATCGCTGCCCGGATGAAAGTTCAGCCGGTCGAGCCCCAGCTGCTCGCAACGCCGCATCTCGTCGAGGAAGGCAGCGCGCGACTTCTTCAGCTCCTCGTCCTTGGGATGGCCCAGGTTGATCAGGTAGCTGTCGTGAGGCAGGACGACGCCCGGAGCGTATCCTCCCGCCCGGCAATTGGCCTCGAACGCGCCGATCGAGGACGGCTTGAGCGGCGCGGCCGACCATTGCCGCTGATTCTTCGTAAACAGGGCGAAAGCCGTCGCCCCGATCTTTTCGGCGTTCAGCGGAGCGTTTTCGACCCCTCCTGCCGCACTGACATGCGCTCCAAAATATTTCATCGTACCATGTTATTGTCGCGTCCGTCTCCTCGTCGCGCCGGAAAGGCGGACGCACCGGAGCAAAAATACGGATTTCCGAAGCAAAAAAAAGAGGGTCCGCTCAATCCGGGTCAAAATTGCTATCTTTGCGCAAGACTCAACCCTGCGCAGACTATGAAACCCCTGAGAATTTTTCTGTTGCTTGCAGGACTTCTGCTGGCTTCGAGCCGAGCCGAAGCCCAGTTCTCCATTTCAAAAGTCACACCGAAAGAGGCGGACGTCAAAAACTTTCGGGACACAATCAAGCAGCTGTCGGCCGTCAACAACCAGTTCTTCAGCGAAGCGCGCTACCGGGCCGAGAAAAAACGTTTGCGCAAGGAACGGAACACGATCACCTGCACGGTCGGGCTATCGCTGAACCAAACCGGCTTCGACAACTGGGCCCCGGGCGGAAACAACACGTTCGACGCGACCGCCTCGTTGCTCTATACGCACGTCTACACCCGCGACAAACTGAACATGACCTACTCGTTCGACTCGAAATACGGCATGAACGTCATCTCGGGCACGACGTTCAAGAATCTCGACTACTTCATTTTCAACCTCAACACGGGATGGGCCATTTCGAAGAACTGGTCGTACAGCGCCAGCGCCAACCTGCGAAGCCAATGGTCGAAAGGATACAAGTCGGTCACCGAGAAAATACTGGTCAGCAACTTCATGTCGCCCGGCACGCTGACGCTCGGCGTCGGCTTCACGTACACCGGCAGCACCTACTGCGCGACCGGCTGGTACCCCGACAAGCGCGGTTTTGCCTCCGGCCTGTGCATGGCCTTTAACGGCGGCTCCGCCACCTTCCTCGCGCCCCTGATCGTCAAGCTCATCGGCAGCATCGGCATCATCGTCACGCTCTACATCGTCGGCGGCGCGATCATCGTCATCGGCATCTGCGCGGCCATCGGTCTCAAGAGCGCCCCGGTGGGCTATGCCCCGGCTGGCTGGAAAGCCAAGGCGGACGATCCCAAGCTCGCGGCCACGCAGCTCGAGAGCTTGACGCCCGGCCAGGCGTTCCGGACCCGCGGCTACTGGCACCTGTTCCTCGGCTACGGTCTGTTCCCGACCATGTACATCATCTGCTACCCCCGCTTCTCCGTTCTCATTTCGGACGCGGGCTACTCGCTCAACGCGGCAACCATCGGCGTGTCGATCTACTCGATCTGCAACGTCATCGGCCGTTTCGGCATGGGCGCGCTCATCGACAAGCTCGGCTACCGCAAGGTCTATACGATCTGCGGCATCTGCTCCATCGCCTCTTCGGTCTGCCTGATGTTTGCCCACAGCCTGGCCATGTTCTACATTGCCTATGTCCTGCTGGCGGTCGGCTTCGGCGCGACGAACTGCTGCCACCCGGTCGCCGTTCAGGAGACCTATGGCTCCAAGTATGCCGGCGGCATCTTCGGCATCTGCATGCTCGGCTACATGATCATCTGCACCTTCATCAGCCCGAAGATCAGCTCGGCGCTCGTCAAGGCCACTGGCGGCAGCTACACTGCCTCCATGATCTATGCCATCATCGCCTGCATCATTGCCGTCGTCTTCTACACCACCATCCCCCAGCCCAAGAGACGCACGCTGGCAGAGGTTGCTGCAGAAGAAAAAGCCGCGCAGGAGAAGGCCGCGCAGGCCTGATTTGCGCAGCATCATCCGCAGACCATCCTCCCCTCTTTTTTGTGGCATGACCGGTTTTCTCTTTCTCCGGTCATGCCGCACTGAAAGCGGAGAGACCGACATCAATACGAAAGGTAGCATCCTATGGGCGTAGTTGGTTGTATTCTCGGCTTCCTTGTCGTTATCTATCTTTGCTACAAGGACTGGTCCGTATATATTGCTTCGATCGTGGGCGCGGCGGTCGTGCTCGCATTTAACGTGCTCCCGTTCATGGACACGCTGCTCGACTCCTATGTCAACGGCATGTTCGTCCCGATCAAAAGCTTCTTCTTCCTGCTGCTGTTCCTTGGCGCGATGAACGGCCTCGTCCTCGTCTTCGTCCACCCACAGTTCGGGGAACATTTTCTCAATCTGCTC
>OGLX01000862.1_pt1 | contig 17846 bp, 14 predicted proteins | sample 1572821 | NCBI WGS metagenome assembly OGLX01 (sample SAMEA2581908, study PRJEB24529) | metagenome | biome: Human gut stool | place: China | collected 2011 | reverse complement strand
TCACCTGTATCATTTACTCTGTTCTTACCTGTTACTGAGTAAACACAGATTGGCTTTATGTCAAATTCAACCGCTCCTGTTTCTTCCTGCAACTCTCTTTTAGCAGTTTCAAGAATGTTCTCACCAGCTTCTCTATGCCCTCCCGGCACTTCATATGTATCCCTTTCTTTATGTTTACAGAAAACCCACTTGCCATTCCTCTGTGAAATAATTACTGCAAATTTCAATAGTTCATCATTAACTGTATCATAGAATTTCACTTCCAAGTTATTCATTACTGTACCTCCAAATTATTATTCTTCCCACAAATAAAGCCTACTTCAAACTCTATTTGATAAAACAAATGCCGGAAACCTGCATATACAGGCTTTCGGCAGTTCTGTCTTTTATTCCAACTCGGCAAGTCGTTACATTAACTTAAATTATTTTGTTTAAGTTTTATTTAAAATCTGCCGATATTTTACTTCATTTGCACATTTTATTTTGGCTTACTGATTTTATGTTGCCATGCTCCAATTATACTCACTCTCCCCAGAGGAGTCAAGCATTGGTCGCTTACAACGTTTCCTTCAACATAAAATACACATCCTGTATACTATCAAAGGCACCAAAATACAATTCAGCATATCGTTTCCGTAAAAAATATGATGTTAGAATATTCGAACTCAAAAATATAATAGCATCATACACTTTATATTGACACTATGTATCCAAGGGAACGGTGCATAAAATAATTCACACTACATTCACCGAGAATTACGAATTTTTAAGCACCAAAATCACCATCCGTATTTTTATGTATATCCTTTGCAATAACATTGAGTGCAAATCTTTCAGCTTTACCCTTTGCAGCTATATTTGTTAACAAAATTTCAACAAACATCCACATCAAAGCACCACCCTTGATTGTGTATATCTTGCTAATCCTCGAAATAAGCACATATAAAATTAATATCACCACTGTGATAATACACATATCTCGATTTAGAAGAAAATCTTTTTGTGCTAAAGTAACTGTAGGATTTTCTTCAATTGATTGATATATTCCATACCACTTTGAATTCTGAAAAGCATGTTTTTTCTTTCTATCAGAGATTAAATCTAACTCTTTATATATGTCTTGATATTTGGTCATTGCATCTTCCTGTGTGAACCTTGGATCTATTTCTTTTTCTCTAATTTTTTCAAATATCTTATCACCGGGTCGTCCACACGGAAAATAAACAATAAAATCCTTCAGTTTTGACGGAATAAACGAATCTAGAATAAAAACATAAATGTATAGTATAGACGACAGCAGAGCAGATCCAAGCAACTTAGAGATTATATCAATAGTCCCATCGGATAAGGAGAAAAAGATTTTAAATAATCCGGAAAACATCACAATAATCAATATATTACCTATTACATATGTTTTCAATTCATCTTTTCTATAATCTTTCATCAGCATTACCCCTTCCGCTATTCATTCCAGTCTTCCACATTTGGGTCAAATGGCATATTAGAAGCCGTTGTCCACCCAGACCGTTCTGGCATATTTCTGTAATGGTGTATAATATTGCCTTTTGCCGTGTACACCCTAACGCCCCGCCTAATATATGCATTCACTACCATTTGAAGCGGATGATCTGATTTATCAGCTGCACATACAAAAGCATCTTTTCCACATTTTTCTCCTTCTTTAACCGGTTTACCAATTATATCATTCAATAAAGAGGAACTTACGTTATGTCTTCCTCCATGATGTGGAATCTGCATAATAGTAATATCATCTTTCAACGAAATACCATTTTCTGTTGCATAAGAATTAGCTTTATTTAATGCTCTCAATCCAGCATCTCCAACCAAAAGAAAACTTTCTTCTTCCATAGCACCAAGTAAAACAACACTCATTTCATTCTCTTCTGAAGTTATTACATCTTCTCGAAGCGTTTCATTGAGCCAATCTTCTAGTTTCTTTTTTATGTACTTTGACACCTTCTGGGTAAACTCATATAGTATACCTCTGTTCGAATATTCTTCTAACGGTGTTTTATCTGATTCCACGATGAGATCAAGATAAAAATCTCTAGATGGACTTAGCACCGTAAATACATCCTCAATAACAGTTCCTTCAAACGCTTCATAAATAGGTATTCCTTTTTCATCAGCGATTTCTTCGAGATCAGCTATATACGAATATTTTTTCTTTAATCTATCACCTAAGCTATCTTCAGTAATTCTGCCATCGGTTACTCGATTATTATCATAAAGTTCCTGTGCATAAATCCATGGTCTATTCATATACAACGCGTTCACAGTGTAGTTTTCCAAAATCCCCTTTAAACCCGAAGTGTGATCTTGATCAGGATGGGAAACAATTACAGCATCTATTACCTTATCTTGATCACCTTCAAAATAGTAGCTATCTAAATGCTCTTGCATTTTCTCTCCATGAGCTTGAAATCCACCATCATACACAGCAATCTTATACGAATCTTCTTTTTTCCATCTGATCAGAATAGCATCCGCATCTTGTTTTGCTTCTGATTCTTTAACGCTTATAAAATCAATTTCATACGCCATCACGCCACGCTCCTTCCTAAATCAAAAAATTACTTTGTCATTTAATTCATAACAATTACTTACAGACTGCATATATTCAATCTATTATATCAAAATATTACTATCTCGATCCCATAAATCAATCACCATTTAAATGTATCATATGTTCTGGCATTTCAGCAATCCAGACCTCTGTTTCCCATGCAATTTCCTCTGCAAACCTTTTATATGTCTTAAAATCCAGAAGCTGTTACAAATATTTTTCCTGCCGTAACATCTTTCGTCGTCTCTGTAATTTCCAATATACTTTTCGGATTCATCGCTCCTACAGATGTTACTGACTCAACAAAATAAATCCAGTTCTTGTCCTTTTTATCTCTGTATAACAAAAAACATGCTCGAATTTCAAATCTTCACAATACCCTGTCAAAAGCAGCTTCAAGTCTTTTACCTAAATTGCTTATATGGCTTTTGTTGTAAAAAACAATTTCTGATTTTGTAATATCAAAATCAAACTTATATGGCTTACCTTCATATGTCTGCGAGTATCCACCGGTTTGCTTCGACATGAATATACCCTTTGATTTCAAATATTTTTTTATAAAATCAATATCTATTTGACATGTTATTAACACCACCGTGTCTTCTAGAAGCTTATTATTTTTTATATAATATTTAACTTCATCTCTGTGTCCAATTATGAAGCACACATTTTCACAGGATAAAGGTATGCCCCTCATTTCCACATATCCTTTGTCATCCCAAAAGGGAATCATCCAAAGATGTAACGAATCGAAAAAATATTTTTTTCGGCTCACATATGTGTCTGCAATTTTAGGTGTCAAAATACATCTCATTTATCCCAAACACCCCATTCTTTTTGTAATATTTTTTTCGAAAAAATTCGTATCTAAGCAAATATCCTCCCCATTTTTAGTATTAAATATCTTATGCCCCTTTTCATCCAAATCGTCTGATCCGCCATTCGATCCACCCGTATTATCTGACACAAGGTAGTAAATATCTATGTCCTCATCTTTCTTTTCAAATATTTTTCCCGCCTGATCACTTTTACCATGATGCGGAAGTTGTATAACATCACATTCATCTAAATTCTCCTCAATAGCTGTATATGATGCATCCCCGTCAAACAAGACATAATGACCTTCTATAGCCACCTTAACTTGAATACTTGTCGCATTTACATTAGTCTCACCATCCGTCGTATTTCCTTCGCGCCCATCGAGATTTTTTGCAACTGCGTCTAACATATATTCTTTATCCGGTCCTACAATACAAATTTCATCTTCCAACTGCCAATTTTCTTCATAAATATCGCAAATTGGTGTCCCCGTTAATTTTGCAATATTATCATATTTATCTAATATTGCTTGTTTGACGGACTCTTTACTCCTACGCTTATCATCAATACGTTCTAAAATATCATCCGAATATTTTAACAATAATGTAGTATATATTTTATCAATTTTATTTTGTGACAAAAGCTCTGGTAGACCATTAAAATGATCAGAATCATTATGAGATAAAATAAAAACGGCTTTATCATAACCTTGATCTTCCATATAAGCCATTACTGTTTCAGCATGTTCCTTCGAACCACAATCATATATGTACACTTTCTCTCCAGTGTCAATGATAATACAATCACCATAATTATGTTTTTTGGGTTCCTCATATTCCTTTGTTCCTAAAATAAGTATTCTCTCCATAAAAAAAATCCTCCTTAAATTCAATTCAAAGAAGACCTATAGTTTCCAATAAACAAACGTTCTGTATTGTCAATTTATCCAGAGTATGATAGTATCTTTTTGGTGAAAAGTATATAATACTTTGGAGACCGGTGGTTAATGGAAGCTATCGGTTTCTTTATCAATTTATTTTTAGCACTCTTTGCGTTCGAGTGCTGATAATTCATCATATCACCGCTTAATTATTCTGTCAAGTTTGTTTTATACTATTTATTCCTTATTTTCTTCGAAACTCGCTGTCACTAAAATGTAATACTTTTTATCTTCTTCAAAACACATCTGTCATCTTCATGATTCGACATATAATCATTATGCGTACAATCATATATTTCTGATATAGTACTATTAGAATCTTCTAATATTCGCATATTTACAACATCACATTTCAAAGCATATTATTATGCCTTTTATTCGTCATAATTCAAATTAATTAAAAAAAAGTTAACTGATAACAAAATTTGTAATTAAACGTAGCAAGAAAACAAATCAATAATGCAAATTCATCTAGAACCCAAATTTAACTCGCCTTTGTACAAACAATTTTCAATTCAACAGAATGTAAAAGACAGTTTTTCTTATAATGTAAAGAAAAAAGCCTATCATTTTTATCTGCTAGGCTTTTAATATGCGAACTCAAATGCTCTTACTTATAACAAATGACTTTGGCTTCAACTTCCTTTATAATCTCTACTGAAACAGTATTCATGTCAAGTATATAAACTGTATTCAATCTCGGATTAAAAATACCAATTCTCTTAATACCCTTAAACTCTTCCTTCCCAGAATGCTGACCCATTATCCAATACATAAGTAGTTGTAATGTATGTTTACCGTTAGGTTTTGACTTGGAGACCTTAAAATCCCATATTGTGTCTGCAGTCAAATAATCACCATCACCAGAATTAACAACATCTGTATATCCATCTGTTTCAAAGGTAAAACCATCAACAATAACTGGTCCATATTTCTCCCAAAAAACAATACTGCGATTTACCATTGCTTTAATATTCTCAATAGTGGTCTTATCTGGTATTGTTTCATCTGCTCCCTTTGCCATAGCAGCACTCATAGGATTTCTACGCCAAACATCATAAGTACATGCTTTACAAGCCGCTGTAATAGATTTGTCATCTAAACCCTTAATCTGTTTTAACAGGGTTTCAATATCAATCTTTTTAAGCTTATCCTTTAATACAATTTCTTTGCCTAAAAGCATTCCTCTTGTATAATAACCTGCAATACTAATCTTAAATGCATCTTGAACACTAACGCCTGTCATATATCTAGTAAGGTAATCAATAACCATTCCCACTATAGATGCATGCAAATTTTCTTCTCCAAGTTCAATGTTATCATTGAAATATATTTCTTCAAATTGGGATGGTTTAATATATCCCCCTCTAGGTTGTTTAACCTCACTAATACGACCTGTTACAGAACTCATATATGTTGCCCCCTATCTACGAATTATGTGTATATAATATCATGTAGTGCATAAAAATACCACAGTCGTTTATCTGTGGTATTTCATATTTCAATAACAAGTTCATCACCTATTCACCTCTACAAATAGATGCAACCTAGAGCCCTTTGATAAAACAAATGCCGGGAGTCCACATAAATACAGGCTTTCGGCATTTTAATCCGCTATTCAAACTCTTAGGCGGAGAGATTTATCTAGCTGTTTCTTGGTACATATTTGTATGTTTTATTCTTCATATTCATCTTATTTTGCATTTTCGTGTACTTAGTCTAAAATTTTCAGAGCCAAAATGGAGCCAAATATCAATAGCTATCATAATTGCCTTTAATCTGCTTTAAAAGAATTGGAATTTCACTAAACTCATCAATCCATAAAACATTTACTCCCAATTCCTTAAAAAACGACTCTTGTAATGATTCGTTTACTCTTTCAAAACTCTTTATTGACTCAACTTCTTCCGAATCTTTTATCTTAAATCTTCGCATAATAGCATAGTGTTGACATTCTCCATCATTCTCAGTTCTCTTTTGTGCTGCTATTTCTAACAATCGTCTCATATTAGGATCCGTCATAGACAATCCAATAAAAAAGCAGGTGTTATTTATCATATAATTCAACTGGCTAATATTTGCCCAATTATATGGTTCAAGCATAAGTTTGTGATATCCTTCTTCCGAAAAAACCAGTAATGACTTCGTCAAATTTTCATAATTTTCTTTTTCTTGCGGTAAAAATCCATGAACATGGTATATGCCTAACTCATCTGTGTCCGGAATCATACCCTCACCATATATCGAATGATATTTTACTCTTAATCTTTTTAAATTTTTCTCAACCAAATCATCAAAATTGTAATTTATAATTGCACGTACACCTAGTTTTCCCCTATTGGGTATACATAATTGTCCTATTTCCTCTAATAAATCAGACGTATCAACAGCACTTTTATATAATATATCTCTAACCAATTCTTCAAAATCGTTCTCAAATCCATTTCTCAAAAATCTAGTTTGAAGCAATGGTGAATTTCCATTTTGATTTATGACTTCTTTTACTATTTTTTTCTTATCTTTCTTCTCTATTTGAATATGATTAGCACTTAATTGTTTATCTATTAATGCAACAAATAATTCTGATATCAAGGTATCCCAGGTTGCTATTTTAGCTTCATTTGATGCTCCCGCGCCAAGAAAAAGAACAATATTATCATTTTCATATTGTGTATGTAATTGTTCAACATATTTCTTTCTTTTTTCTAAATATGTGCTATTATTTCTAGAAATACCATTATTAATAGTGTCTCTCAATAACACTGTATTTAAATTGTTATATGTGTCAACAAATAAGCTTTCATTATAACTAAATATCCGAACCAAATCATCCATATCCCAAATTATCAGTTCAAAATTTAGTTGTTTCTTTTTTTCTTCAATACGATTTCTTATTCCATCTGGTAATTCATTTACAACTATTAATAAAAGCTTATTAATATCCCCTCTGTTAATCGAAAAGCGTCCAATTGTATCATATATGACTCGCAGGCTCATTTGCTTATGTCTATACATCTTAATTTCTGCTACAATACAACTTTCATCACTATCTATTCCATCGGGCAATATCATATCTGCAATTCCACGAACAGACTCATTTTCTGCAAAAAGCCGTTTATTCTGTGATTCCAAGTAATCTTTCATCATAACAATAATCAGTTTTTCTACTGCCATATAAGAATATCTAATTGTTTCTGAATTAATCAATTCTAACAATGTTTCTCTAATATCCATACCATTCTCCTATTTTTATTGATATATAGCCAAAACCTCTATTGTTCTATAATCTTTATCTGCATATATCTCATTTAATCCATCTGTTCGTCCTTCAATACTTCTTCTCATAACACGATTTAATTTCATAAAATCCTTCAACGGATCATAAAAAGCTTTTTGTGATTTTACCATTCCGCTAGAAATAATTCTCGCAATAATAGTAACTTCTAATTCTTCATATTCTTCCATATCCTCATATTTTACTAATATATTATTTGAAATCAATTTAGAGCACATTAATTGTTCATTCAAATCAATTAATATATCATAAAACTCGGGAGGCTACCACCCTGTCATGGGTACTTTCCTTAGATAGTATCCTAACATAAGAACTAATGCCTCTGCAAGGATAAATAATTGATTATCTGTTGTTATTTCAATCCTGCCTCCTTAAATTTTTCCAATCTGTAATGGTGTTCATTATCAAATTCCTTAACACCATTTTTGTAATCATATTCAAATTTTCTATAAAATTCCGTTGCTGTAATGGATGCCGGTATCTCAATTCTGCTTGCTCTTACATAAAATTCATCCGTTTCTAATGTATTTATGATTTTTCTTCCAACACCCTTTCCATGAAATTCTGGGAGGACAAAAATGGACAAAAGTATACTTTCTGTTTCACTTCCCCAAAAACTTGAGATAGAACCTGTTCCAATTATTTTTCCATCAAATTCAAAGACGTACATATGCGCATAACTTGCCACATTCAGAACTTTTTCCACATCGTAAACCTTTGCAAGTTTTTCCATTGCTGATATGCCATAATCTTTACTATTAACCTCTAAGAAATTCCTGACAATAAGATTTCTGACCTCTTTGGCATCCTCTTCCTTAAATCTCCTTACCTCAATATAACTCTTTACATAAAAAACTAATGTCATATTTTCGTTTACAACTATTTCATCTCCAATTCGAACAAATCCACATTTTTCATACAAATGACAATTTTTCTCTTCCTGCTTGATAGTAAATAACCACCATTCTATTGTATTCGGATAAATATCAAATAATTGTTTGATTACGTTACTGGCAATTCCTTTATTTTGAAACTTTGGAATAACAAAAATAGGAGATATCCAATTTACATTCTCGTGTACTTTTTGCCCTTTATGCCATTTAACTCTTACAGCTCCAGCTTTCTCACCATTAAACAAAATAAAATAGAAATCCGAATTACCATCAACTATCTTCTTTGTCATTGTTTCAAGGCTTTCTTTCGCCGGACTTGTAGCATCATCCTGATATTTTTCATATAAGGGCATAAACGCTTCTATCTGCAGTTTATGCAGACATTCAGCATCTTCTCTTGTTATCAGTTTAAGTTCAATTAAATCATTCATTTTCTGCACCTCTTTCTTGTAAACATAAAAAATCGCACCAAACATTCAATGTCCAGTGCGATAACTCCAATTTAATAAGATGCAATGTATGTAAAATCTTCTCTTATATTCTGGTTTTATGCACTAGACTAAAAGACCTACAAGCTATAACCTAATGCACTAACCTTGCATGTTTATAGCCGTGTACGTCCGTAATACATGTACATATAACGTCTTGAATATAAGTTCTGATTCATGTGTATGTTCTCCTTGTTTTTGTTGAATAATATACCAGTATTGGCAATTCATGTCAACAATCTATTTGCCATTCAGAACAATATCTATCATATCTTGCTTTCCATTAGTATATGCCCCCTATCATCTGCATACTTACTTTCAATATTCTTATCTATTTATGCATGAATGGCACATTTTTATATTACTCTCCCCACAAATAGAGCCAAACTAGAGCCATTTGATAAAACAAATGCCGGAAACCTACATAAACAGGCTTTCGGCATTTCTATCTTTTATTCCAATTCAATCGTTCCAGGTGGCTTACTCGTCAGATCATACATTACTCGATTGACACCCTTCACTTCATTAATAATTCTTGTCATTACTCTCTGCAATACTTCAAACGGAATATCCGCGCAGTCAGCAGTCATGAAATCGCTGGTGCATACGGCCCGAAGTGCAACTGCATAGTCGTAGGTACGTTCATCGCCCATAACACCAACAGAACGCATGTTGGTAAGAGCTGCAAAATACTGTCCAAGTCCTTTATCAAGACCTGCTTTTGCAATCTCCTCACGGTAGATATAGTCAGCATCCTGAACGATCTTAACCTTCTCAGCAGTTACTTCCCCAACGATACGGATTCCAAGACCCGGACCCGGGAATGGCTGACGGCTTACCAGATACTCTGGGATACCAAGCTCACGACCCGCTTTACGAACCTCGTCCTTGAACAGGAGACGAAGCGGTTCAACAATTTCTTTGAAATCAACATAATCCGGAAGTCCGCCTACGTTGTGGTGACTCTTGATCGTTGCAGATTTTCCGAGACCGGATTCGATTACATCAGGGTAAATTGTTCCCTGTACCAAGAAGTCGACAGCGCCGATCTTCTTTGCTTCTTCCTCAAATACACGGATAAATTCTTCACCGATGATCTTACGTTTTGCTTCCGGTTCAACAACTCCTGCAAGTTTCTGGTAGAAACGATCCTGCGCATTTACACGGATGAAATTCAGATCATATGGACCGTCCGGACCAAATACTGCCTCGACTTCATCACCCTCGTTCTTACGAAGAAGTCCCTGATCGACAAATACACAAGTAAGCTGCTTGCCGACTGCCTTGGATAACAGAACGGCTGCAACCGATGAATCTACACCACCGGATAATGCACAGAGCACTTTTCCATTTCCAATCTTCTCACGCAGACTCTTGATCGTATCTTCAACGAAAGAATCCATCTTCCAGTCACCGGAGCATTTACATACATCCATGACAAATGCACGAAGCATCTTCATTCCCTCTTCTGTGTGCATAACCTCTGGATGGAACTGTGTTGCATATAAATTCTTCTCTGCGTTTTCCATTGCCGCAAATGGACAGTTTGGAGTCGTTGCAGTTGATACAAATCCTTCCGGTGCTTCTGCGATATAGTCGGTATGACTCATCCAGCAGATCGTTGATTTATTTACATCTTTAAACAAAATGGAATTCTTATCCACTGTTACCTCAGTTCTGCCATATTCACTGACCGGAGCAGTTGCTACCTTGCCACCGAGTACATGTGCCATCAACTGTGAACCATAACAGATTCCAAGGATTGGAATACCCAGTTCAAAAATTTCCTTGCTGTAACTTGGTGAATCAGCCTTGTATACACTATTCGGTCCACCAGTGAAAATAATGCCTTTCGGGTTCATCTTCTTGATCTCGTCAATGCTCATAGTGTACGGATGTACTTCTGCATAAACATTACATTCTCTGACCCTTCGTGCAATAAGCTGATTGTACTGTCCACCAAAGTCCAGTACGATAATCAATTCCTTATTCATGAAAGTTTCTCCTTTATTTTTCTTAACACGTTATTTTTGATTATACCATGTAATTACTCTATTTTCTACACCTAATCCTACTCTATTTTACGTTCCCGCGCAGGACTTCCAGCCCCTTCTGGTACTGTGTATCTTTCTCGCCCTGGAAATCATCGGAAGTATAATCCTCCGGAAGTTCTACTTCGATATCCGGTGCTACACCCTTCTTGTGAATATCATTTCCATTTGGTGTGAAATATTTGGCAGTTGTAAGCTTTATTGCTGAGCCATCAGAAAGCGGAATAACCGACTGTACGATTCCCTTTCCATATGTGTTCTCGCCAACAATCGTTGCTACGCCATATTCTTTTAATGCCGCTGTCATGATCTCGGATGCGCTTGCACTTTCTCCGTTTACGAGCACTACCATCGGTAGATCTAGCTGCTCTTCATCCGTAGACTCATACGTTGATAAGACATTTCCATTCTTATCTTCCTGATATACGATCTTACCGGCAGGAAGCAGATAATCACACATATCAACAACCGTTGATAACATTCCACCCGGATCGGAACGGAGATCGATCATCAGCGCTGTCATTCCCTGTGATTTCAGATCTTCTACTGCTTTTCTGAACAAATCACCTGTATTCGCAACAAACTGTGTTACACGGACATAGCCGATCTTCTTATCTGTATCTGCCATATAATAAGAAACTGTACTGTTTTCCAGTTTTCTTCTTGTAAGGGTTACTGTATGGTACTTCCGTTCGCTTGGTCTGTAGATCTCAAGAGTGACATCCGTACCTTCTTCTCCACGGATCTTTGTAACCAGATAGTCCAAATCATCAGATTCCTGAATCTCATAATCATCGATCTTACAGATCAGATCGTCTGGCTTAATATCAGCTTCTGATGCCGGGGAATCTTCTGTAATGCTGACTGCGATTGCATATCCAGTATCTTCATCCTGTCTCACAACAACACCGATGCCCGCATATTCTCCGGAACTGTCTTCCTGCAATTTTGCAAATTCCTCTGGTGTATAATATTTTGCATATGGATCATCCAATGCCTCGATCAGCCCGGCATACAGACCATTCTGCATATCCTCATCCGATGTATCAAAATAATACGACTGATCAATGATTGTCTCCAGACTTGCAAGCTTCTCCAGTGTATCTTCATCCACAACAGAACCATTGTATTCCAGATCATCATGCCGTTTTCCGGCATCCGTATTCAAATCGCCGCTTTTTGTATTGTCCTTCGTAAAGGAGCATCCCATCATTCCCGCACATCCGGCTATAACTGCCACACCAAGAATCCATTTCTTAAAATTATGCTTCATTTTACCTTTTGCAATGCGCATCGCACATTCTGCATCCTTTCATATTCTTAGAAATAATCATTCATATTCATTTGTATCATGTTAGCCTTTTGAATATCTCCCGAAAATTTCCTTTTATAAACGACAACAGACAAATCCAGCTTTCACCCGATCTGTCTGTTGCTTTATCCTATGTGTAATTCTGTAAAATCTCACAATTCTGACTGGTTATCATACTTGTATGAATCCCAACTTTCTGCCTTTTTACAGGTAATCCAGTGGATTTACATAAGATCCATTAATCATAACTCCAAAATGGCAATGGGAACCCGTACTGTATCCGGTACTTCCTGCCTTGGCAATTACTTGTCCCTGTTCAACACTCTGTCCTACACTGACAACCAACTGGGAATTATGCATATATACTGTCGATACACCATTTCCATGATCGATCATGATGTAGTATCCTGCAGATGAGCTGTACTGTGATACAACAACTGTACCTGCTGCTGATGCAACAATATCACTACCGGTTGGACATGGAATATCAATTCCCTTATGGTTCGAACTTGCACCTGCTGTAGGTGAAGATCTTGGTCCGAAGTAAGAACTGATCCGGCTTCCCTGTGTAGCAGGCCACATGTAAGAACCACCGCTTGGTGTATAGTACTGTGGTTCACTGCTTCCGCTGCTGCCGCCACTCTGCTGCTGTGCTGCACGCTGCTCATCCAGTCGCTTCTGAATGGCTGCCATCTCTGCATCTGCTGCATCAATCTCTTTCTGATACTGTTCAACCATAGCTGCCTGAGCGTCAATATCCTTGGAATACTCTGCAATCTTATTATTCTTCTCTGTAATTGTTGTATTTAGATTATCTTTTTCAGTTTCAAGATCAGCCTTAACACTCTCAACCTCTTTCAGGTCTTTTTCCAGTGTTGCTTCGTAATCCTGAATATCCTGTCTGGTCTGAATCAATGCATTTAACTGTTTCTGGTCATAGCTTGAAATCTGCTCAACATATTCTGATTTATTCAACATATCTGTAAAGGAAGCAGATGACATCAGTGTGTCTATGTATTCTACCTCTCCGTTTTCATAAAGATACTGAATACGCTTCATCATTGCTGCATACTGATTATCTTCCTCAACCTGGGCTTCTGCAAGCTTTTTCTTTGTATCATCGATCTCAGTATTCAACTGATCTTCTTCTTCCTCTTTTGCAGTGATCTTTGTCTGAATATCAGAAACCTGTTTATCAAGCACTTCAACATCACTGATCAACTGGTTCTGTCTCTCCTGCAGACCATCCAGCACATTCTGTGCATCTTTTTTATTTCCCTCAGCTTCATTCTTGCTGTCCTGTGCCTCCTGCATGGTAGTTGCTGAGACATTGGAAACCGGCGGTATTGCCGCAAGTGCAACTGCACATACGACAACAATTGCTGTCTTTTTGAATTTCTTCATCAATGAGATCTGAAATTTCTTCAAAATAAAACCTCCCTTAAACCTTCAAATGTTTTCTGGTAGTGATCAAACTACCAAACAAACCTACACCTATACCAAGTATTAAGCCTACCGGTACCATCGTACGGAACAGTTCCTCTTTGCTTACAAATGCAAATACTGATGTCAGAACTGCAAATCGTCCTGCCACATATTCCAGAATCTTCTGATACATAATATATAACAGATAAAGCGGAATAACAGAACCGACTGCTCCGATAATAATACCTTCTATTATGAACGGTGCACGTACAAAAAAGTTTGTTGCACCGATCAGCTTCATGATCGCAATTTCTTCCTTACGAACGGTAATACCGATCGTGATCGTATTACTGATCAGGAAGATAGATACCAGCATCAGTATCACAACGATACCGACGGAAGCATAACCGACCAGTGATGATAATGTCGAAATACTATCAGCCGTTACCTCTGAGCTTCTGACATTTCTTACACCGTCCAGTCCCTTTGCAAATGCTACAAATTCAGCCTGTTTGGATACATCCTTCAATGTTACCTCATAAGAAGCAGAATTCTTTAACGGATTGTCATCACCAAAAGCTGCTTTTGCTGCTTTCGGATCATCATAGTTCTGCTCACAGAATTTATCAAATGCTTCATCTGCACTGATAAAATCCATTGTGTTCACATAATCGAGAACACGGATCTGCTCTCCGATCAACTGAACCGTTTCATCCGGAATATCTTCATCAAAAAAGATAGATATCGTTACGTTGTTCTCCAGATCCTGCATTCCGGACTGGAAGTTAACAACAACTGCATATACAATACCAAATATAAACAAACACGAAATAATTGTACCGATGGATGCAAGGGAGAACAATATATTTCTTCTGATGTTTGTAAATCCCTGTTTCAGGATATAAAAGAATGTACTAATCTTCATCTATATAACCACCTTGTTTTTCATCGCTGATAACCACACCCTTCTTCAGTGTGATTACTCTCTTTCGCATCTCATTTACGATATCCTTATTATGTGTAACTACAACAACTGTCGTTCCACGTTTATTGATATCGTCCAGCAGCTCCATAATATCCTCTGAGTTCTTCGGATCCAGGTTACCGGTTGGCTCATCGGCAAGGATGATCTCAGGATTATTTACCAAAGCTCTTGCCATGGCAACTCTCTGCTGTTCACCACCGGATAACTCCTTTGGATATGACTTGTACTTATCAGCAAGTCCTACCAGCGTCAGCATAGCAGGTACTCGTCTTCTGATATATCTTGCAGGAGTCTGTATAACTCTCTGTGCAAATGCGACATTCTCATAGATGGTACGATCCTTTAACAGTCGGAAGTTCTGGAATACAACTCCAATCTTTCTTCTGACCTTTGGGATATTCTTCTTTTTGATCGTTTTATAATTATATCCCGCTACACGGATAGAACCGGATGTCGGATCTAGTTCCTTTAATAAGAGCTTGATCAATGTCGTTTTACCAGATCCACTGCTTCCAACGATAAAGACAAACTCGCCTTTTTCTATATTGATATTAACATTCTTCAGAGCCGTCATACCACCCGGGTAGGTCATAGTAACATTCTCTAACTCTATCATAATGGTTTCCTTTCAACTTTAACTGTCTGTACTTTCTCTCTCTTTGCATTTGCAAGTATAGCAACTAAATGTGAAATATATGTGTAAATCATGCATACAATATATTACAAAGAGACCAGCTTTTACCTTTAATAATCTAATGACTCCATATACTTCATGTATTTTACAACCATCAGCGCGATCTTAAATGTGATCGCATCCTCAAATACACGAAGATCCAGGCCTGTACTCTTCTGAAGCTTATCCAGACGATAAACCAGAGTATTTCTGTGAATGTATAACTGTCTGGATGTCTCTGATACATTCAGACTGTTCTCAAAGAACTTATCAATCGTCGTAAGTGTTTCTTCGTCGAATTCATCCGGTGACTTGCCATCGAAAATCTCACGGATAAACATCTTACAAAGCGGAAGTGGAAGCTGATAGATCAGACGTCCGATTCCCAGATTGCTGTATGCGATGATATTCTGGTTCTCGTAGAAGATCTTTCCTACATCCAGTGCCATCTTTGCTTCTTTATAAGAACGGGATACTTCCTTAATCTCATTTACAATCGTACCATAAGATACATGAACAGAAGACATAACCTCTGTATTCAGCATATCTACAACGACCTTTGCAATCTTATTCATATCATCATAGGACTCTGTCTGCTTTACTTCCTTTACAAGAATAATATTCTTCTCATCTACAGCAGTGATAAAATCCTTTGTCTTTGTTGAAAAGATATTACGAACCGTCTCAAGTGCATTGGTATCCTTCTCATTCTTGGTTTCAATGATAAATACGATTCTTCTGACATCTGTATCGATATGCAGTTTCTTTGCCCGGTTGTAAATATCAACAAGAAGCAGATTATCCAGCAGAAGATTCTTGATAAAGTTATCCTTATCAAAACGCTCCTTGTATGCAACTAACAGATTCTGGATCTGGAATGCTGCGATCTTACCTACCATATAGGTATCATCTGTCTCACCTTTTGCAAGTAAGATATGCTCTAACTGGTTATCGTCAAATACCTTGAAGAACTGGTAATCACGAATTGCCTGACTCTCTGCCGGGGAATCCACAAACGCAAGCACTGCCTCTTCGCAGTCATCGACATCCTTAAATGTTGATGCAAGTATTTTACCTTCTGTATCAAGAACACATAAATCGGTTCTTGTAATATTCTTTAATCCATCAATCGTATCCTGAAGTATCTGGTTCGATATCATATATTCTACACTCCTTATTCTTATATTCGGATTCTGTATTCTTTCCTTATCCATTCTGCCCGACGGATAAACCTCCCGGAAAGCATACGAATAACAAAATACACTACTGTACCTATTCTAAAACATATTTCAAAAAAAAAAAAGAGAAAATGCAGAATTTTCTGCATTTTCCCTCTTTGTTTATAAATATTAAGTATGTAGCATCTATTAGCTTACTAAGATTTCCTCTGTTTCCTTATCAAAGATATGAATCTTGCTTAAGTCAAATGCGAACTGAACTGTATCACCAGGTCTTGCTGTTGTACGAGCATTAACTCTTGCTGTGATATCGAACTGATCGATTGTGAAGTATAAGTAAACTTCTGCACCTAACATTTCATAGATATTGATTCTTGCATCAATAACGCTTTCTGGTGAAGACTCGATGAAGAGCTGCTCATCGTGGATATCTTCTGGACGGATACCAAGAACAACTTCCTTATCAACTGCATCAAGTGCGATAAGTCTCTCAGCCTTGCTGTCTGGAACTTTGATTGAGTGTGAACCGAACATTAAGAGAATGTCTGATCCAGACTTAACTACCTTACAATCAATGAAGTTCATAGGTGGCATACCCATGAAACCAGCTACGAATAAGTTACATGGCTTATCGTATAAGTTCTGTGGTGTATCTACCTGCTGAATGATACCATCCTTCATAACTACGATTCTTGTACCAAGTGTCATAGCCTCTGTCTGGTCATGTGTAACGTAAATGATGGTTGTCTGTAATCTCTGATGTAACTTGGAAATCTCAACACGCATCTGTACACGAAGTTTCGCATCAAGGTTTGAAAGTGGCTCATCCATAAGGAATACCTTAGGCTCACGAACAATTGCACGACCCATAGCTACACGCTGTCTCTGACCACCTGATAAAGCCTTTGGCTTTCTGTCAAGTAAGTGCTCAATGTCAAGGATCTTAGCAGCTTCATGAACAGCCTTGTCGATCTTCTCCTTTGGAACCTTTCTTAACTTAAGTCCGAATGCCATGTTGTCATATACTGACATATGTGGATACAGAGCGTAGTTCTGGAATACCATTGCAATATCTCTGTCCTTAGGCTCTACGTCATTTACAAGCTTGTCGCCGATCCATAACTCACCTGAGCTGATATCCTCAAGACCTGCGATCATTCTAAGAGTTGTTGACTTACCACATCCTGAAGGTCCAACGAA
>OGLX01000853.1_pt1 | contig 17957 bp, 9 predicted proteins | sample 1572821 | NCBI WGS metagenome assembly OGLX01 (sample SAMEA2581908, study PRJEB24529) | metagenome | biome: Human gut stool | place: China | collected 2011 | reverse complement strand
CACCGAACGCCACGCTCGACGAGCTGGTCGGCACCACCACGAACACCGCACTGCTGCCGGAACCGGATGCGCACGCGTATGACGAAATCGCCACCGGCGACGCCGATCCGTTGATCCTCGGCGGACACAAGTTCACGAGCCGCTTCATTCTCGGTTCCGGCCGCTACGATCTGAACCTCATCAAGGCGACCATTGAGAACGCGGGCACGCAGATCGTCACCATGGCGTTGCGTCGCTGCCGTACCACCGAAAACAATCTGCTCGATTACATTCCGAAAGGCATCACCATGCTGCCGAACACGTCCGGCGCACGCAATGCCGAGGAAGCGGTGCGCATTGCCCGTCTCGCCCGCGAAGTGTGCCAGACGGACTTCGTGAAGGTGGAGATCGAACATGAGGCGAAGTATCTGCTGCCCGACAATGAGGAAACCATCAAAGCCACGAAACAGCTGGCAAAAGAAGGCTTCGTGGTCATGCCGTACATGTTCCCCGATCCGATTGCGGCGAAGCGTCTTGAAGACGCGGGTGCGGCTTGCGTAATGCCGCTCGGCGCGATGATCGGCTCGAATAAGGGTCTGCGTGCACGCGATTTCATTGAAGTGATCATCAAGAACTCCAATGTTCCGGTGATCATCGACGCTGGTATTGGCCGTCCGAGCCAGGCTGCGGAAGCCATGGAAATGGGCGCGGACGCGGTGATGGCATACACGGCCATCGCTTCCGCCGGCAATATTCCGCTGATGGCACGCGCGTTCAAGAAGGCGATCGAAGCGGGTCGTGAGGCGTATTTGTCTGGCTTGGGCAAGGTTACGGAAGATCATGCCGTGCCGTCCAGCCCGACGAACGAGGCCGACTATATCGGCTGATTTGCGCTGGATCCCGTAATGGGGATTCGCGCAAAGACCATGCTGAAAGGGGCGTTTGCCGAACGTACGTGATGCACTCACGTTCGGCAAACGCCCCTTACTTGTATCCTGCGTTACCTGCAAACGTTACTGCTGCAAGGCTTCCTTAAGATCGCGATTCTGGAATCGTTCGTGTAGCAGGCAATATCCGCCAAACGCAACCAGCCAAATCAGACCGGCAATCGCAGAACCAATCGTGTCCGTCGACAGGAACAACGTGACATACACGAGCACAAAGAACGTGATCGCAATCCAATCAAACACCTGCCAAGCGGGCATGACGAAACCGTCCGGTAGAAAATCGCTGCTCTGACGATACCTGTGGTGGGCGAGCATCGTCAGCACGTAAATGAAAATCACCACAGCGCTGGCGGCCGAAGCGAATAGCACGAACGCGCCGGAAATACCCGGAATCGCGTTGATGATCGGGGAGAACAGAATCATGCAACCCGAAGCGACGATCGCCTTCGCAGGCACCTTGTGGTCGGAAACCTCAGCCAAACGCGCCATCGCAGGCGACTCGGAATCCGAAGCAAGCTGATACAAGTGACGACCGGCCGAATAAATCAGCGAATTCAACGCCGACGCGGCAGCCGTAATCACCACGAAGAACACCAGGGCGGCGGCCCAATCAAGACCCGCATATTTGAACACCATGATGAACGGCGAACCGAACGAGCCATCGGAATTCTCGTGAAAGTTACGCCAGGGCACAATAGCCATGATCGCGATCAGCGCGCCCACGTAGAAGATCAGAATACGCATGATCAGCTCGTTCACCGCCTTCGGCAGCACCTCGCGCGGATTCTGCGTTTCCGACACCGTGACACCCACGAATTCGATGAGCTGGTAGGCGAAGAACACCATTTGGAAGCTCATGAAGAAGTTCATCCAACCGTTCGGCGCGAGCTGGAAGCCGTCGGTGATATTCGTAAGGCTCACCGTGGCACCCGACACCGTGCCGTCCACGCCTTCGATGTGCGTGGCGGGGTAGCTGAAGCCGATGATCAGCATCACGATGGCGGTGACGATCAGACCGACGATCAGCGTGATCTTGATCATGGAGAACCAGAATTCCGCCTCGCCGAACACTTTCACCGCAATCAGATTGATGCCGGTGAGCGCTACGAGGAAGCACAGTTCGATCAACCACTTCCACGAGTTCAGGTCTATGCCGAATGTGCCGAAGAACGTTACGAAATATGTGCTTACGGCGGTGATTTCGGTCATGCCGGTCAGAATGAGCACGATCCAATACGTCCAGCCGGCGAACTTGCCCCACCCGCGGCCGAGATAGCGCGTGATGAAGTTGATGAACGTGTGCTGGCTAGGATCGCTGTACATCATTTCGCCGATGGCACGCATCAGCAGGAACATAATCAGGCCAACGCCGATATACACGAAAATGATGCTCGGGCCGGTCAGTGCGATCGACTTGCCGGAGCCTAGGAACAGGCCGGTGCCGATGGTGCCGCCGATGGCGATGAACTGGACATGGCGGTTTTTCAGGCCTCGCTCCATTTCATTGCTTTGGTCGAGGCTTTCGACGGATTTGATGTGCGCGGCGCTTGAGCCCGCGGAATTGGTGTTCTCGGAAGTCATAATGTTCACTACCCTACCCCGCGAACCGCACATTGCGCCCGCCGAAGCTTTGTTTTTGGGCACGTACGCAGATTTTGCGGCACTGGCGCATCCCGTTTGTGGTCAACCGTGCCCAGCCGACCACCTTATTCCCGTATTTTCGCCTCGACATACCCCCTGCCGCCCTATCTCGCCTATATATGGCAGATTCACGAGGTTGACCGCTACTTTCTCGCTTGCGTATGGCATAACGATGGTCTGGGTCAGGCGGTGGCGGCGATTTGCCCGCGCAGTTCGGCGTTCGCGCGCTCCAGTTCGTCGATACGGCGTGCCTGCTGTTTGATGATGATGCTCGCGTTTCCCACGTCGATGCCGTCGTCGCCTTGCGCTTTGACGGGAATATGTTCCATCGTCCTGTTGGTGATGCTATCGAGGTTGCGCCTCATCACGAACGCATGCTCATACCGGTTGACGAGTTGCGCGATGATCTCGCTGTCGCTCATGTTGCCGCTGCCGGTCACGGATTTGATGGCCGACGTTTTCCAACGATCCACACACCGTTCGATGCGCTTGTATCCGATGAGATCCGGCGGAAGTCCCGCTTCCCGGAAGATTTTGGTTGGCGATTCGCCTGTCAAGTAGCGGATGGTGCACACTTGCTTGAACGAATCGGCGTAGGTGATGCGATTGCGCGTTACGTTGGCGACCGCTGGCAGTCCGCGCAATAGTTGGATTTCCTCGTCGCTGAATGCTCCCCCACCTCGTGCCATGACACCCGCCTTTCCACTGTTTTCATGGATGTGCTTGCGATTGTAGGGTGCCATTGTCGTGAGATGCCCCCACCTGCAACCCCTGTATGATTGCTTTGGTTGACGCCTGTTTTGCCACCTACTCGCCACCTGCGGATACCTTTTTCATGCCGGATTTCGCCGTTTGGTACCGGATTTCACCCGCTTCGATCCCGTATTGCCCCGTGCAAAACCTTCACCCCTAAAAAGTATGGAAAGGCACGATAAGCGGGCATCCACGGATGGTTTCCGCGAATGCCCGCTTATTTCGTTTTTTCGCTTATTGTTTCAGCGATTGAGCGCATATCAGCGCACGCGCTGGCGCGACTTGAGTGCGACGGTAACGCCGGCACCTGCCACGAGCAGCGCCACCACGGTGAAGAGGGTCGTGCCCGCAGCACCGGTAAGCGGCAGCTGGGTGACGTTCTTCACGTTCTTGACCTTGTACGTGTAGTTATCGGAGACCTCAGTGCTCGGAGCCAAGCCCCAGATATCGGCACCTGTATACTTGACGGCCTTACCGTTCGTAATGGTAACGGTAAATGCAGCTTTGAGATTCGGCTGGAAGCCTGCAGGAACCTCGGTCTCGGTGACCTTGTAAGTACCGTCCGCAAGACCCTTGAAAGTCACCGTTCCATTTGACTCGGAAGTCGCAGTAGCAGTGGACGGAGTCGAGGCACCGTTCTGTCCTTCGATCTCAAACTTAGCACCGGCCAGAGCATTGCCCTGGGCGTCGGTCTTGGTGAAGGAGAACTGACCGTTGGTGATGGTAGTGCTGTCAGTAGCTTCAGCACCATTGTCGGAGAGCACAACCGTATTAGTCACGGCCTTGCTGCCGGCGGCTTCCTCACTGGTAACAGTGGCATTGTAGGTCACAGCGATCTCTGCGCCTGCGCGCTGCGTCTGGATGGAGCGGATGGCAACAGTGAAAGGTTGGCCATTAGCGCCCCCGGTCACGGTGTAATCCGTATCCTTCTTCAGTTCGGCGTTAGCAACCTTCACCTTAAGGGAGTTGAGATTCACGGTCTGGCCAGCGCTCGGGGTATCCGTGTAGGTGTAGGCGTAATCGCTGTAGTACTGCGTGTTCTGCGGCACCTTGCTCGTAATGGTGTAAGTCACCGTCTGGCCGGCGGAAGCGGTTGCAGCGCTCACCGTCTTGCTCACAGTGGTGGTCTGGTTCTTAATGGTCACAGTTGCCTCAGTGAGCGGATTCAGCACGCCATCCTTAACGTTACCGGAGCCAACGAGGATTGCGATAGACGGAGTGGCAGCTCCATTGGTGCCAACCGAGTAATCCGCGTCCACAAACAGGTACAGGCCTGCAGGGAGCGTCACAGTAGCGGAAGTGCCATTAGCGGCAGCACCCAAATCAACCTCTTCTGCGGTACCAAGCTTGTCAGTCGTGGTCTTCAGCGATTCCACAAACTTACGGGAAGCGCTATTATTCCATGCACCATCTGCAGAATTGTCCACAGACAGCACGCCTTCGGCGAGCGCCCAAGCCATCAGATCGCCGCCATCGGTCGGAACCGTCTTATTAGTGCCTGCAACAGCAGCTTCGAGCGCAGCCTTGATGCCGGAGTTATCCGTCACCGTGCCGGCAGTCTGCACACCGTACGTTGCATTATCATCAGTGCCGTACTGCACATAATCGGCGATCTTGTAGGCGTTCAGACTACGATTGGTCAGCTGCTTGGCGTTCTGAGCAGTGAATGTGAAATTCACACCACTCTTGACGACAGTGCCGCTGCCGTCAGCCTGTGCGCTGGCCGCGCCCAGAGCCATGCCGCCCAGCAACGTCGCAGCGGCGGCGATGCCTGCGAAAAGTTTCCTCATCTTCATGAGAATCCCCTCTCCTTGTGTTGTTGATGTTGTGTTTGTTTTTGCTGACGGGATCCGAAGCCCAACATGCTCTGGATCCACAAAATTTGTGATGCACGGCTGGACTGCCCTGCGAAGGTTGGTAGGGGCAGCCCAGCCCGAGGAACCATCTCAGACGAGACGTTTCTTGCTGTTCCAGATGCCAGCCGCGCCAACCAGCAGTACTGCGAGTCCGCCGATCGACCCACCAACCAGCAGCCATTGACGATCCGTGGTTCCGCCCGTCAACGGCAACGCCGACACCGCCACATACGTATTGGTGAATTTGGCGACATTCGCAGACTGATTATCAACAGTCTTGCCGTTGTCGTCCTTGACTTGCTTGATGCTCACTGTTGGCGTGCCCATATCGGCAGGAACCGTCACGGTTACCGTGTATTCCGCCAGGGAATAGTGCAGGCCGGCAATGGCGTTGGTGGGCTTGGTTTCCTTCACCGTGTAGGTGTAGGTGCCATCGGTCTTGTATACGATCTTGCCGAAGCTCGCCTCGTGATTTGCGGTATTCGCATTGATCGTGACGGAAGCTGAATCGGGCAATGGAGCGTTCTGGGCTGGGTCAGAGCCGGCAATGGTGAAGTTGAAGGAGTCATCTTTCTTCCATTCACGACCGCTGATGCTCTTGGCCACCTTGATCGAACCTTCAGCCAGAGTCGATTTCTTGTGAGTGTTGGTGACAGTGACGTTCCACTCCTTCACATTGTCAGCCGTATTCGCGTCGGAATTGGCTTTCCACAGCTCGTCGGCAGTGATTGTCACTTTTTGACTCTCGTAAGAAGTTTCGTAGCCTGTAACAGCCTCTTCGACCACCTCATAAGTGTGACCGGGAGCCAGGTTTTCGAAAGTTGCCTTCCACTCCGTATTAGCCCTTGCCGTAACTTTGCGTTCCGAATTGTTTCCGCCGATCTTCAGTGTAAACGTCACCGATCCAGGATTGCCTTCTGAGCTCGCCTTGCCATCAGCATCAGCCCTCCTCTTCTGCTCTGTGATGGCACCGGTCTTGACCTGATCGACAGGCTGTTCCACATAAGGCGTATCACCGCAGGCGTGCGTTTCACCGTCACCCGAGTAGGCCAAGCATGCGCTGTCGTTGGTATAGAAACCAGGCTTACCTGCAGACGTGGCATTATCGGCAGCGTCAGAACCTGCACTACCAATCACGTTGTTATAGCCATCCTGACCGTCGTTCTTGTTCGCCGCATACTCGTTATATGCCGTCTGCGTAGGCTTGATATCGAACTGCAGCGTGTAAGTCACACCGTCAGGAAGTGGCTCCGTGCTCTTCGGCGATGCGATAATCGTATTACCATTCACCTTGATATTCCATTGCGCAGTTACGGTAGTGCCATCATTGGTAACCACTTTTGCGGTTTTTTCAGGATCGTCATCAGCAAATTCAGCATATTTCGACAGCGTATCCTGAATGGTCACGCCGGTATATCCGTTGGTGCTCGTAATGGTTTGCTGAATGTCTTCGAAAACCTTCGACAGTCCTTCTGAGTTCGACGCAATCATGTAGTAGTTGCCACCGTCAACCCTTGTGCCAAGGTTCCTGTACGTCGTGGCATTCGGATAGTTGCTGGAAACAGCGTTCATATACGCATTGAATTTTCCAGAAGTATCCGAAGGATCAGCCTTTGAGAATACGCCGACACTGTAGATGGTAGTTCCCGAATCCTTCAGCGTTTTCGCATTCTTCACTGCCGTATTAGCGACACCACCGTCAAATCCACTATGAGAGTTCGGTTCTCCATCGGTGAAGAATACCACCACTTTTTTAGCATTTGCACGAGCACCAGCCAGCACAGCATTAGCCTTTTCCAAACCGTAATCGGCCCGTGTAGCACCTCCCGCTTGTAACGCATCGACACTTGCGCTCAGAGTGTTCATATTGTCAGTTAAATTATTGACAATCTGCGTATAATTCTGCTTTCCGTCCCACGAATCGTAACGGTCATTGCCAGTTGTGTCGCGCTTCGTCGAAGCAAACTTAACCAGCGAGACTCTAATCTTGTTGCCATTATCGGCAATAGCTGCGTTCTTATTAGCGGTATTCGTCAAGAATTCCTTCGCAGCCTTCTTCAATGCAGCAAGTTTTGTCGTCTCGCCCATTGTTTCACTCATCGAACCAGACACATCGAGCACTAGTGCGATGTCGACTGGCTGGGAGACGGTTTGCGAAGTGCTGGATCGCTTGCCCGTCACGTTGAGGTTCAACGTGTACGTATCGTTGGCACCCTTCTTCTTGGCGATGGTCTTATGATGTTCCGGCACTCCAAGCGGATCAGGCTTGGCAGTCACCGTAAAGTAACCTTGCACCGTATGATCGGCCGCAACAGTCATGTCAACGTAACGATGTCCATATTCATCTGTCTGAATCGCAAGGCCGGAAACAACCTTGCCATTGTCAGTGCCTTCGAATGCTACGTCATACTTAGACCAGTCCGTCGTGGGGCTTGTCAGGTAGAAACGAACCGTTTTCTTTTCACCGGCGGCGGCGAGGATTGGCAAGGTGCCGCTTTCCCTGGTTCCTGACGAGATCACACCCGATTCAAGACTTCCAGTTTCGCCCAAAACACCAGCATTAAATGTTGCGCTCGTATCGCCATTGACGGTGATCTTCGCAACAGCCTGCGAGAAAATAACGCCGAACGCCGCACCCTGCCTTGAGCCATAACCACTGTTCTTCATCTCAATGGAAACCTGAGTTGGAGTGGACGTTGTATACAGACGAATGCCTTGAGGTACGCTGTCTCCATCCTTACCCGTGCAAGTTATGGTTTGATTGTCAGTCGAAAATTGCGGCTTACAGAAACTGTAATTGCTACCGTCTGTTGGATAAGATCCCAGTTGCGTAATCGCGGAACTGGAGGCGTACACCATTTGCTCGTCTTTGTTAGTGCTTTCCGCATCCGCCATAACGAACGAATACTGCAGATTAGTTACGTTCTGACCGTCTTTAGCAATGGTGATCTTTGAAAGCTGTATCCTCGAATCGTTCTGATATCCATCGTTTTGATATAGCGCGGGCTTGCTTCCGGCTGGGAAATCAGAATATCCCTCAACACCGAAGATTGCGTGATGTCCAGCTTCACCTTGGTATGTACGCTCATCCCACGTTGGCACTCCACTGGCGACGACCGTACGATTGCCGGAATAACGCGCGGTAAATGACATGGTCAGGCCACCGCCGAGATTCACGGTCATTTTTTGGCCGGCGTCTTTTTTGGCGGCATTTGAGTCGAACTTGGACATATCAAGCCAACACACGCGCTGCAAAGCATTCGTTCCAGCGTAAATACAGTTGGAATCAGTAACATCCGCCACTACGGAAGGGCTATTTTGCTCGGCGTTGACAGTTTGCGGATCGGGCTGCGAAGCGGTATCAGTCTGCGAGTTCGTATCCGAAGATGTAGCATCTCCGGCATTTGCCGCATTCGCCGTGTTTACGCCGGTATCCGTACCAGTGTTGGTATCGGATTCAGTGCCCGTAGGGTCGACGGAAGTATCGCCCGCATTGTCAGTGCCCGCGTTATCCGTGGCGTTACCGTCACCGGTCGTTTCGTTAGCAGTGGTCACGCTCTGGTCCGTGGTGGTTTCCACAGTGGTCGGCGTATCTTCCGCAAGCGCGGCGGAGGTGGTGGCATAACCCATGCCGCCCAGCATGGCGACCGATGCGAGCACAGCCACTATACGTTTTGCAAGTCCTCCCCTGGGCTTCGCCTCATATTCATGTGCATGCCTCATGAGCATCCCCTTAAATCCTGTGCAATCACACGTCTCACGACGCGCAACCTCTCTTCATGCCAAGATTCGCAACATCTTCTACGTGCCCGGAAAATCCTGACAGTACTTCAACTCTGGAAGCTAGAGGAAAAGGGACTGCCATGCGTACACCCTAAGTGCGGGAAAGTCGGGTATCGCACAATCGATGGAAATTGCTGAATCGCAACACAAGTCACCCACGAAGAGCACCCGACGTTATCGCGAAGAAACGATGGGATAATCACTGCAATGACGCTTCTTCACACTTTCGTAACCATTAGTCAATAATGGCAATCACGCATGCTCTATTCGCCAACCACAACTTTTATATTCAAATTGCATGTCAGACACGCCTTCATGCAGTAACCGAATCAGCCACGCTTCGGCCACCAAGCAGCATGCCTGCGAATATGCCACGGCTTGCGTCGCAACCAAACCAACAACACGCCCACTACGAGAGTCGCAATACCTGTGATCGCACCAATCGCGCGGGCATCCTTCACCGCGTCGTTTTCGGCGGGAATCTCATCTGGAATGGCGGAACGTGTGGCCGAAACCAGCAGACGGTGCGTGTTGACGCCATACGGCGTGCAGGTCATCAGGGTCACGCGATCCTCACCAGGCACGATTTTCAGCTGCGACGTGTCGTTCGGCTCGATCACCGTGATACGGTCCACCTGATAGCCGAGCGTTCGACCCATCACTTCGATGTAGAAGTAGTCGCCGACACGCATTTCATCGAGCCGCGTGAACATGGCCGCCTCGACCAGTCCGCGATGCCCGGTGAGCACCGCATGCGTGCTCTTGCCGCCGACTGGCAGGCTGCTGCCGTACAGGTGGCCCGCGCCCGAAGCGAGCGCCGATTCGGAGGTGCCATGGTAGATCGGCAGTCTCACGGAAATTTTCGGAATGCGAATCGTACCCATCACGCCACCGCCGGAATCCAACAGACTCCGGTACTCCGCGTCCGCCGAACTGGCGCTTGCGGAACCAGCGTCCGCGGAACCGGCGTCCGCGCCTGTACCCGCACCACTCTGATTGTCCGATTCACCAGAATCGGACAACTGTGGTCCACTTTCACCCGCTTCATTGTCCGATTCACCAGAATCGGACACACTGGCACGCGATCCTCCGCGCACATCAGCGAACGGATCCTTCGCCTCACCCAAAATCGGCTGTCCGGATTCCGCAAGCCGCTTGTTATAGTCCTGGGCCGCGGCGAACGCGTCATCCGCCTGCGGATACGGCCAGCCCGCAACCGTCTGCGCGGATCTTACCGACGTTCCCGACAGATCACGCGCCGACCGATACTGCAACATCGCCGGAAAACCGCCAATACAGATCGCAGCGACAATCAACAGCGCCGCAATCGCACGCATCGCCAGCGTTTTGCCGCGAGCGTGACGTCGTTGACGCATTTCGTCGGCAACGTCAATCGCCTCTTCGAACGACGGAAAGCGACTTTCCAACGAAAGTCGACCACCCATCGGAGCCTCTTCGGGTGACGGCCAACGACCGTCATGCCATTCCGCCGTTTCCTCCATCTCACGCAACCGTGCCGTCACCCGACAAGCTTTCGCAGCACACGTTCCAGTTCGTCGATGCGCAACGCCTGTTTCGCGATCAATTCGTCGCATTGGTTGATGATGAGTTGCGCTTGGGCGAGCTTCGAAAGCGCATCCTGCGATTCCGTTGCCGACGATTGCGCATCATCGCGCATAAGATCATGATGCCGAATGACGCGCAGGTCGTCGCGGTCCACCCGCTTGCTGTTGCGGCGGTCTCGTTCCTCCTGCTTTTTCCAGCGTGCAATGCACCGCTCAATGCGTTTGTATCCGATGAGTTTCGGGTCGAGACCCGCCTCGCGGAAGATGGCGGACGGCGATTCGCCCGCATTGTATCTGCACATGACTTCGATGCGGAAACTGTCGGCATACCGGATATGCGACGCGCTCACGCTTTCCACTGCGGGAAGGCTGGCCAAATACGCGCGCTCCTTTGCGGTGAATTTTCCATCAACCATTCTTCCCTCCCCCTATATTGCCTAAACAGCTTGGTTCAGAATCGTATCGGAGCTTTCCCATTGGCACCCTCGTTAAAACCCTCGAATAAAGCCCACCCTTCCCCCAATGAAAAGAAGGAGTTCCATCTTCAAAACAAAACAGTTCCGCCATTTTGCACAGATAGTAACGCTCATAGAATTACCCCCCCCCCATAAAATTTACAAAAACTTACCCTTGCCCCATAGTTCCCTTTGGCTCATCATGGGGCATCACGTCCTTGAACACCGTCATGCAGACTCACTAGGCTAGAAACATGACGCAAGAGCTCGTTTCATTGACTATCATCATGGCGGTGGCGGCCGTCAGCCCGATTGTGGCGCAGCTGATTCCAGGAAGGTTCATTCCACAAACCGTGCTGCTGCTCGTCACCGGAGCCGCACTCGGTCCGTACGGACTGGGCGTAATCGAGGTGAACGACGCCGTGAAACTCTTGAGCGAGCTCGGCATGGCGTTCCTATTCCTGCTCGCCGGCTACGAAATCGACCCAAAACGACTCGCCGGGCATCAAGGCAAAGTCGGCCTTGTCACATGGATCATCACCTTGGGGCTCGCCGGACTCGTCGTGACCCTGCTTCCATTCTTCGCAAAGCAAGGCATCAACGGCATCGCCACGGTAATAGCACTTACCACCACCGCTCTCGGCACACTCATGCCGATTCTCAAGGAACGCAACCTCGAAGGCACCCCCATCGGCGACGCCATCATCTCGTACGGAACGTGGGGCGAACTCGGCCCAATCCTTGCCATGGCCATCCTGCTATCCACCCGAACCGGATGGCAGACCATGCTCGTGCTCGGCGCGTTCCTTACCATCTGTCTACTGTGCGCAATGCTACCCACGAAAGCACTGAAAACCGGCCATCGCCTGTACCGTTTCCTTACGGAAAACGCGAACACGTCATCGCAAACGCTCATGCGACTGACCACATTCCTGCTCATCTTCCTTGTCACCATTTCTGCACTGTTCGAACTTGACGCGGTGCTCGGCGCGTTCGCCGCAGGCTTCATCCTGCGTTACATCATCCCCGACGGCAGCAAGTCGCTGGAAATGAAACTGGAAGGCGTCGGCTACGGATTCCTTATTCCTGTGTTTTTCGTGGTGTCAGGAGCCGCGATCAACGTGCGCGCCGTGGCAGGCCGACCCGCGCTGCTCGTCGCGTTCATCGTAATGCTCATGCTGATTCGCGCGGTGCCCGTATATGTTGCGCTATCGCTCGACAAACGCGAGAATCCGCTGTCATCGCATCATCGCGTCACCGTAGCGCTGTATTGCACGACCGCGCTGCCGATCATCGTCGCCGTCACGTCACTGGCGGTGAAGGTCGGCACCATGCAAGGCGACACCGCGTCAACACTGGTCGCAGCCGGCGCGATTACGGTGTTCCTAATGCCGCTGCTTGGCTCGATCACATATCAGGTGGCCGACGTACATCCGGTCACCGCGGTTCGGGAGATTGCACACACACCATCCGATTGGCGGACGATCGTGCACGAACATGCGCAGGTGCGTGCGCTGCTGCACCATCAGGACCGGCTCAAGCGTATGGCGGAAACATTGGACGCACTGGAGAAGATGGGAACGATGGGACATGGCGATGCGGCACATAGCAATGCCGGACATGGCGATGAATATCGAGCCGAACTTGTGAAACGTGCGCGCCGCGAAATCGACCGGCAGTTGAAGGAACTCGGCCTGGACCCGCAGCTCACCACGCAACTGCCACACAACTACCGTTATCCGAAGAACTGAAACGCGAATCCGAGCCTTTCCGGCACTCTAAGTGTCCGATTCTGGAGAAACGGACAACCACAGGGCACTTTCGCCGCATTACTTGTCCGATTCTGGAGAAACGGACAACCGTAACGCACTTTTACCCGTCTAGTTGTCCGATTCTGGAGAATCGGACATTCAGACATGCGCCTATTCGACGGATTTGAGCGAACTAATCGGGTCGATACGATCCAACACCGGATTCACGAACAACTGCACGAGCAGCGCGAAAGCCATGGTCGCGCCGGCCGCAATCACATAACTCAACGGCGTGCATTCCACTTCGAAATACAGTGCGGGCATATTCAACGCAGCCGTCAGCAATCCGCCGACGAAACGGCCGAGAGGCAAGCCCAGCACCACGCCCATCATGGTGAGCACCATCATTTCACGGTTCACATAGTGGTGAACCTCTTTGTCGAAGAATCCGAGCACCTTGAGCGTGGCCATCTCGCGTTCACGTTCTGACACGTTGGTGTTGGCGAGCGTGAACAACACCACGAGCGCGAGCCCGCCCGCGAGCGCCACGATCAGCGCGACCACCGCACCCATCAGATCGAATTTGAAGCTTTCCGCCATGTGCGCGCAGCTCACGGCTTTCATGACCGCATCGTCGTCTTCCAGCTTTTCCGCATAGGCGGCCTGGGATTCGCCTGAACCTTTGAGCTTCGCATACATGGCGTTCCACACCAATTGTTGGCCGTTTGACGATGCGCCATTCGAGGTACCGGATTCGCCGTTTTGATTGTCCGATTCTCCAGAATCGGACGCGGAAGATGCGGAAGACGTGCCGGATGCAGCAGTATCGAACAGCTGGCGATAATAGGTTTCGCTCACATACACGTCCGATCCGATCACACTGCGGATCACCGCGCTGACATGCGCTTCGGCCTGCATATCGTCACCGTTGGTCAGCGTTACCATACCGCCCGCTTTGACGCCCATCGCGCTTGCCGCGGACTGCGATACGATCACGCCGTCATCGCCCAGACTTACCGTATCGGCCGCACCATCCACCCAACTGGAGCGCACCAGCTGCAACGTGACCATCTTGCCGAACTCGCTGCGTTCACTGTCGGGCACGGCAACCAGCTGAATGCTTTCGCTCCCCGAATCGCCGGTCAAATCACCCGATTCAACGCGCACGTCCATGCTCGACGTGACGCGACCATCCGAAGCGACTTTCTGCCGCATCGCATCAGCGTCATCATCGTTCGCGACCACCATCAAATCGTACTGATACACGTCCTGATACTGTTTCGCGCCCAATGCGGCAACGGTGTCGTTGATCGCAAGTCCGCACACAATCAGCGCGGTGCAGCCGGCCACGCCGCCGACCGTCATGATCAGACGCGATTTGAAGCGGAAAATGTTGCGCGCCGTGACTTTGCCGAGGAAGCTCATGCGATTCCACAACGGCTTGATACGCTCCAGTAGAATGCGCGATCCTGCACGCGGCGCTTTCGGACGCATGAGACTGGCCGGCTTCTGTCGCATTTCCTGCGCGCACGCATACACGGTTGCGGCAAGCACGCCGACCACGAACAGCGCGACTCCGGCCGTTCCGTACAGCCAGTCGTATGCCAAGCGTACGTCCGGCATCACATACAAGCCTCGCAATACGACGAGCAGGAACGCCGGAATGCCAAGGAAGCCTGCGATCAGGCCGAGTCCACCGCCGATCAGGCAGGCGAACAGCGCGAACAACAGGTATCGTGAGGCGACCGCAAGACGCCCGTAGCCGAGCCCTGTGTATGTGCCGATCAGCCCGCGATCCTCTTCGACCATGCGCGCCATGGCGGTCAGACTCATCATCACCGCCACGAGCAAGAACACGATCGGGAATGCGTTGCCCAGCGATTGGATGGATTCCAGATCAGATTTCAGCGAGCTGAATCCGCCGATTTGCGACCGGTCCTGCACATACCAACGCACTTGCGGAATGCTGTCTTCCAGCTCGTTTTGCTTGGATTGCAGTGTCCGTTCGGTGTCTTTTTTCTGCTGGTCCAATTTCGATTGTGCCTGGTCGAGTTGCGCTTTGGCTTCCGCTAATTGCGGGCTTGCGGCAATTACCGTTTCACGTAGTGTTTCACGGGTTGTTTCGTCGAGGGATCCTGCAGCCGCGCCCGCCTGCATATTGACGATTTGGTCGATTTGCTGATTGAGCTGGCTGCGATTGCTGTCGATCTGCTGTTGCGCTGCGGCGAACTGTTTGTCAGTTTGCGCTTTCGCCTCGTCGATTTGTTTGGTTCCAGCGTCGAGTAGTTCCTGATGACGCGCTTTCTGGCGATTGGTTCGCACCGTGCCGTCGATGCGGTCAGCTACTTCGCTGACGGTGTCGTCGTACACGTCACTGAACGAGTCCTTGTCGGCGGTGCCTTTCACGAGAATGGTGACGGCCGTGTACATGCTGCCGGTCACACCGTCGGACGGCGCAAAGAACGTGTAGTCGCTGGTGGCGGAGGAACGGAATGCGTTCGTACCCGAATAGCCGTCTGGATTGGTGAGATCCTGCGGGTCAAGCACCACGCCCACAATAGTCAGTTCGGTGGGGAAGCTCGGTGCCTGATTGTCCGATTCACCAGAATCGGTCACCCGTGCGGCACGTTTGCCATCCTGCGTGTCCGATTCTGCAGAATCGGACATCTGGGACCCGTTTTCGCCCGTTTGATTGTCCGATTCTGCAGAATCGGACACAGAAGAAGACGCCGAATCCTGCGGTGTCACCGTAATATGGTCGCCCTTTTTATATCCGGAATCCTTGATGAATTTGCGCGTCACCGCGATCTCACCGGACTTCTCCGGCATGCGTCCGCTTTGCAAATACGGCTGGTCAATGCCGTTCGTGCCGATCTCCTGCATGGTCACGGTTTTTTTGCCGTTCAGATCGACGGTCACGGTTTGCGAACGTTCGCCCTGCACTTTCGCGACACCGGAAATCTTACGGAGCGCGGCAATATCGTCATCGGTCAATCCGGCCGTCGACAACACCTGAATGTCGTGCAATCCTTGGGTGTCGAAAAAACGATCCGTCGCAAGAAAAGCGTCTCGGCAACCCGCGTAAATGCCCGTAAGCACGGCGACGCCCAGCAACGAGATCAGTGCGATGGAGATGAATCGCTTCCACGCATGCAACCACATACGCACCATGTCTTTGATGAATGCCATGACGACCTCCAGCCCGTAGCGCTCAAGCAGCACCAACCATTGCTCCCAAAACCTTCATTTTATTGAACTATCGAACTATTGAACACTATGAAACCGAATCCACGCGCTACAGCTACAATCGGGGAAGACGCGCCATACCAAAAACCATAGGCGCGTCACCTACCACTACTGCCGAACGCAACATCGCCAAGATCGCAAACTTTTGCCGAATTTGCCGAATATTGCCGAGGCACCCAAGAAGAGGAAGCATTCATGAGCGACGCAACCGTTGCGAAGAAACCGCGCGAAACCGACGATGTGCCGGTTCCGCCGACGCTGCGCAAGTCTTTGAAGAATCGTCATATTCAATTGATCGCATTGGGCGGCGCGATCGGCACCGGCCTGTTCTATGGTTCCAGCGAGTCGATTCAGCTGGCGGGCCCGGCCATTCTGCTCGCCTATCTGATCGGCGGTCTGGCGATTTTCCTGATCGTGCGCGCCCTGTCCGAAATGGCGGTCGAGGATCCGAAGGCGGGCGCGTTCAGCTATTACGCCACGCAGTACTGGTCGAAGCGAGCCGGCTTTATTTCCGGCTGGAATTACTGGTTCAACTACGTGCTCGTGGCCATGGTGGAGTTGGCCGTGGTTGGCTCGTTCGTGAATTACTGGTTCCCGAACATTCCGAAGTGGGTGTCGGCGGCGGTGTTCCTGGTGGCCATCGCGGCGCTGAATCTTATGGGCGTGAACAAGTTCGGCGAATTTGAATTCTGGTTCGCCATCATCAAGATCGTGGCCGTGCTTGCCATGATTTTCGGCGGTTTGTATGTGACCATTGGAAACAGAAGCCGGTCCCGTTACCATGATGCCTTAAAACAGGGACGGGAGATCCGGAACCTGTTAAATTCCAATGAAAAGAAGATCAAAGTCATTGTCCACAGTATTGAAAAGGACGGCAATGAAGATATTTATGATCTGGAGAAATATGATGATGAGATTGCCTGCGCACAGCAGGAGCTGTCTGATATAGCGGCAAAGAAAAAAGATGCCATCAGCAGCTTTGAAAATGTGACAAAAAATATCATTGCTGATGAGATCGAAGGCAGCCACAAAGCAGAGATCGAAGAAAAAGAGCAGAAATTAAAAGAAGTAAATAATAACCTGGCAGAATTAGAGAACAGCATCCGTCAGCAGAATATCCATATTACAGACACTTATGGACCATATCTTGGAAAAGAGTATCTGGATACAGATAAGCTCATGGAATTGTCAAGGATTATCCAGGCTGGAACAGCGTCTAATATTACTGAGGCTATTGAAATGGATAAAAACGGAGAGGGAAAGCCAGAAAAAAATTAGAAAATAGAAACAACTTGAAAACCAAACAAAACCGCACTATAATGGTAAAGAACTGGAAAAGGGGAGCTGGCAGCAGCTGGCTGAGAGTGGGATATAGTTCCCAGACCCGCAACCTGATTTGGATAATGCCAACGTAGGGATATAAAAACAAGGTCTTTTCATAGTGTGATCTTAGCGGATATGTCTGTTGTGGGCATATCCGTTTTTTACTATGAAAGTCCCGGACGGCAGCCGCGAATGAGCCATGCTTGCATGAGCGAATTCACGGGTATCGGACGGGCAAGCCGGTATGAGCAAGGAGCGCGATAGCGCGGATTGCGAATGCTGGCGACGATTGCGGGAGCACCAAAGGTGCGGAGCAATCGGCTTTCATGAATGGTGATGCCTGCGTCAGCAGGCATGTCAGTTTAGTAATAAAAAGGAATGACTTATATATATGAAAAAAATAATACAAACAGCTGGTATACTGACACTGGTTTTTGCTGCATCAGTGGCAGTGTATTTCTTTGCTGCGAGAAAAAACATGCAAAAGGAAGAGGCAGTGTGTTCTTCCATGAATGCACCGGAGTTTCCAGTGGTGTATACAGAATTTGATGGAAAAGATATAAATGCACTCCACGGATATATACAGAATATGGGTAATCAAGCAGTGGGAGATACTATTTCTGTATTGCCTGAAGATAGAAAGCTGGCAATCCGTGTA
>OGLX01000846.1_pt1 | contig 18051 bp, 14 predicted proteins | sample 1572821 | NCBI WGS metagenome assembly OGLX01 (sample SAMEA2581908, study PRJEB24529) | metagenome | biome: Human gut stool | place: China | collected 2011 | reverse complement strand
CACGCACGCCGGTCGCAGGCCTCCTTTTACAGGACGAGGATCAATCATCGAACGCTACGGTCTCCTCGCCTTTCCCGCCGAACTCTGGCTCGAACTCAACCGCATCGCACCCTGGCTCGAGGACAGCTTGATTCTCGAGTGGGCCAGACTCTCCGCACACTTTGAATCCCTGTGCAGCGCTGAGCACGCCCTTACGCAGGCCGACATCATCGTGCGCCTTCTGCCGCCGGAGTCCGCCCGCGACACGGACTTTGCCGCAAGCGCCTACAAGGCTGCAATCAGCCGAGGCTCCCTTCGGAGCATCTGGAGCGGAACGCCGCTCAAGGCGCAGACGCTGGCCGTCGACCACATGCTGCCCTGGGCCTGCTTTCACTGCAACGACCTCTGGAACCTCATGCCCGCCGACCGCGTGGAAAACGGAAGAAAGTCGGACGCCATTCCGTCCGCCGACATTCTGCATGACTCGCGCGACAGAATATTCTCGAACTGGGCCCTGCTCTCCTCGCTCGCTCCCACCCGCTTCGCCAGTGAAGCTGAAATAGCCGCTTCCCAAACTGCATTGGGAAACCCCGCTTTTCGACGCACTTCTGGAAACCGCCGACATGGCGGCGAGACAACTTCAGTCCGCCCGATGGCCCTGAAACGCCTCCTTACCTGAGAACGGCGTCCGCCCGTCACCCGATCTGCTATCCTCATCCGACAGGCCTTCGCCTTCCGTCGCCCATAGGCAACAGAAGATGCATTTCGCACGCCTGCGCACAAACACTGCAAACTCTGTGAGGACTCCCCCAATGTCTGTTCACATCACGCGCCGCGCGCTGATTGGTTCCGCTTCCGCCGCTGCGGCACTCTGGCTCACAGGCTGTGCGACCACTGCCGCCCCCCGTGAGGAAAACATCCGCCCCGCCACCTTCAGCAATCTCGGCGCCCGCGCCGCCCCCGCCACGCCTCTCACCGCCAAGCGCATTCCCATGCCCGTGGTCGATGCCTTCAAGGGCGACGGCATCTTCTTCTTCGACGATGATGAAGGCGCGCAGTTCCGCATCACCGACCTGATCCGTGAAAACAACCGCTACAAGGTCGAAGAGGACTACGCCTTCGGCAAGCCTCACGGCTTCTCCTGGGGTTCCGGTGCCGTCGGCATCATGAGAGACGGCCGACGCGTTCCGCCTGAAAATCCGACAGGACTCCGCCCCGAGGGCGACCACGTCGTCATCGAATTCGACGGCAGGGAAAAACTCGAGCTTCGCGTCACGCTGGAGGCCTACGACGTCTCCGGTCAGGAAATCCGAGACTTCCTGCGCACCCGAGGCAACATGCCGACCAAGGCCGCGCTCTTCATGGGCGAGGAGCGATTCCCCGCAGGCAGTGTAGCCTATGCCGCCACGCTCTGGATCATTCAGGACGAGCTGCTCGCACTGAGCCACACTGCCTTCACGGGTTCGAACAACATCGAGGACTTCTCCGAGCGCTTCACGAAGGAAACGCCATACTGTCTCAACGTGCTTCCCGGCGACGGTGTCACGCCCGTGGGCCTTCGCTTCGAAAAGACCATCAAGAAGAAGACTGGCAAGGAAAAGATCAAGACGCGCCGAGGAACAAAGACCCGCACGGTGGAACTGCCGCAGAACGGCCTCGTCAACGTCTATCACACGAAGTCCGGCACGATCTTCTGCCAGCGAAGCAAGCCCGACCCCGTCGTAAAGGCCCGCTGGGACCTTCGCTACCTCAACGGCACCCGCACGCTGACGGTCGACTTTCCCACGCTCATCGACTCCCTGAGCATCGGCCTCATGACTGCCAACCGCGGCAAGCTCATGCCGGCCTTCGCCGAGGAGCTCACGCCGACGAGCCGCAAGACCCGCGTCATTCCCACCGCCGTCTGGCTCAAGAATGAAAGGATCCGAGACAGCCAGTACCGCTTCAACAAGACCGCAGCGACGGCCGTCAAGGCCGCCATCGAAGCCTCCCGCCCGCGCCGCAAGGCCTGGGAAGCCGCGAATGAAAGCGACGTGACGCGCCGCGCCCGCGCCCTTCAGGCCAAGAAGGCCGCCTCTGGCAAGGCACGCAGGACGCCCGCCAAGAAGCGCTGATCATCCTTTCGCGTACGAAAACGCCAGAGCTTTCACCCTGGCGTTTTTCATGCCGTCATCAGCCTTCGCCGAAGGCCTCCTCCCATGCATACTGAATGAGCCCCGCTCCCCTGTCCTTGATGGCCGCAGGATCGGAAAGCACCTGACGCCATCTGCGTGCGCCGGGCAGCCCCTGAGCCAGACCGTTCACATGACGAGCCACGGCACGGATGGCGTGCACGTCGTCCCTGTAGTTCTCCTCCAGATACGCCGTCATGCGATGAACGCATTCAAGGCGCGTCACGTCGTGCTCAACACCGTAGAGCACCTCGTCGACGCCGGCGAGCATCCAGGGATTCTGATAGGCCGCGCGTCCCACCATCACGCCGTCCATGCCTGCATCAACAAGCGCCTTCGCCTCGTCGCGGGAGGCGATCTTCTTTTCCAGTTCATCCTTCTCGCGCAGATAGCGGCGGAGCACGGCGTTGATGAAGCCTGAGGCGGCACGGGTCTGCGGGTTCGCCTTGGCCGCCGTGACCGTTTCGGACACGACGGTGAAGACTGCGAGCCTGCCGAGCGAGAAGGCGGCGAAGGCGGTCTCGAGCACGGAGAGCACCTCGGCCGAGGGCTGGCGGCTGCAAAGCAGTCCGACGAGTGCGGTCGTTCTCGCGCAGCGGCGCACGCTCTCATAGATGAGCGCCTGTGCGGCGGGACGGCTTTCCAGCGGGACGTTGAGAAGCGCAGGTCGGATGACGGAGTTGAGCGAGGCGCCTGCGCGCAGCTGCGTGCGTGCGGAGGCGACGGCGCTCACGATTTTGGAAAAAGGCGCCTGCTTGTGCGGCGCGGACGCGGCGATGCTCACTTGACGACCTCACCAACGGTAAAGGGCAGGCTCTGAAGGAAGGGACCGAAGGCCATCTTGGGCTTGCCGGGCTTCTGCAGAACCGTGGCGCGAAGAGCGCCTTCGCCGCAGGCGATCACAAGACCATTCGTCGTGTCGAGCACTTCGCCGGGATGACCAGAGAGCTCGAGCGCTTCGGCCTGCCAGATCTTGACGGGGACGCCGTCCTTGTCGAATACAGTTCCCGGGAAGGGATTGAATGCGCGAACCTTGTTGGCGAGGACTTTTGCGGGAAGGGTCCAGTCGATGACGGCTTCCGTCTTCAGAAGCTTCTCGGCATAGGTGACGCCTTCCTCGGGCTGGGGCGTCCAGTCGAGTTCGTCCGGCGTCCTGAGGGATTCGACGAGGAGCTCTGCGCCGAGTTCGGCCAGGCGCATCATGAGCGTGTCGGAGGTGTCCTCCTGCGTGATGGGCGTGCGCACGGTGCGGATCATCGGACCCGTGTCAAGGCCCAGCTCCATCTTCATGAGCACGACGCCGCTTTCCGCATCTCCGGACTCGATGGCGCGCGCAACGGGCGCGGCGCCGCGCCAGCGGGGCAGAAGGCTGCCGTGGATGTTGATGGCGCGGATGTCGCCGTTGCGGCCGATGCCCTTGGCGCAGTCGAGAACAGCCTGCGGAAGAATGAGGCCGTATGCGGCCACGACGAGCAGGTCGGCGCCGACGGCCTTGAGGTCCGCGTGAATGCGGGCGGACTCTTCGGGTGCCTTCTTCAGGCTCAGCGTGACCGGCGTGATGACGGGAATGCCGTGCTCAAGGGCGAGCTTCTTGACGGGCGAGGGAGTGAGCTTCATGCCGCGGCCGCTCGGGCGGTCGGGCTGCGAGAGAACGAGGGCGATCTCGTGTCCCGCGTCAATGAGGTGCTTGAGCGCGACGGCCGCGAAGTCGGGCGTGCCTGCAAAAATGATCTTCATACGTTTGGACTCCGGCGACGCTGGATGGGGAGCGTTTTCAAGTGTCAAAATACAATGATGGTACTAGTGTACGGTACTTTAGGCAGAGAGGCGCAAAGAGAGAAACGACGTGGACGCACTTTATTACAACGGATTCAAGCTGGCCTACCGGCGCTATGGCGCCTCGGATGCGCCCGCCGTCGTGCTGATCATGGGCCTTGGCATGTCGAGCGCCGCTTGGCCGACAAGCCTCATCGCACACCTTGTGCGGGAAGGCTTTCAGGTCATCACGCCCGACAACCGCGACTGCGGGGAGAGCTCCCGCTGCACGGACATGAAGGCGGACGGAAGAAACGTGGCCTCAGCCGTGGCGCAGGCGCTTCTGCGCCGAAAGGTGACGAGCGCCTACGCGCTTGAGGACATGGCGCTCGACGTGGAGCGCCTCCTCAATCACCTGTCGATACGCAGGGCGCACATCGTCGGCATCTCCATGGGCGGCATGATCGCACAGGTGGCGGCCGTGCAATCCCCCAATCGCGTGGCATCGCTCACGTCGATCGCCTCCGCTTCGGGCAACCCGAGAACGGGATTCGGTCGTCTCAATGCGGTCTGGACTCTTCTGAGAAAGCCCGACAATCTGAATACGGAGGAAGGACTGAGGGATTACTTCGCCCGCGTGTTCACCACCCTTTCAGGGCCGGCGTACAAGCCGTCGGGCGAGGAACTCGAGAGCATGCTGGGCATGCTGGGGAGCCTGCACTACGATCCTGACGGAACGGCGCGGCAGCTGCTGGCCATTCTGGCGAGTGGGGACAGGTCCTGGCAGCTCAGGCGTCTGGCGGCGCCCTCGCTGATCATTCACGGCACGGCGGATCCGCTTCTGCCGCTTGCGGCAGGCAGGGAGACCGCAGATCTGATTCCCAACGCACGCTTCGAGGTGATCGAGGGCATGGGGCATCAGCTCCCCGAGGCTCTGGTGCCCGAACTTGGCGCGCTCATCGCGGAGCACTGCCACAGGCATCCTGCCTGACGCGGCCTGCGCCGCTCAGGCTCAGGCCTGCTTGTCGTTCTTGCGAAGCTTGCGCAGCTTCGTCTTGGCGCGGTCCTTCTTGAGGCGGCTGAGATGGTCGATGAAGACCGTGCCGTCAAGGTGGTCAAGCTCATGCTGCAGGCAAACGGCGAGAAGGCCGGTGGCCTCGATTTCGAAAGGTTTGCCGTCAAGGTCTTGGGCGCACACGGTGACGCCATCGGGGCGGCTCACCTTTTCATAAAGTCCCTTGAGGGAAAGGCAGCCTTCTTCGAATTCGGCAAGCTCCTCCGTGTGGGACTTGATGTAGGGATTGACGAGGACGAGAAGGTTGTTCTTCTCGTCGGTGATGTCGATGACCACGATGCGCTTGAGGCTGCCCACCTGATTGGCCGCGAGCCCGACGCCGGGGGCCGCATACATGGTTTCGGCCATGTCGGCGGCAAGCTTGCGGAGCTCGTCGTTGACCTCGGTGACGGGCTCGGCCTTGGCAGCCAGAACGGGATCGGGATATTGGATAATGGGCAGAAGAGCCACGAGACGCTCCTAGAAAGAGTTGAACTTGTAAAACCGTCTATTTTAGATCAGAACTGCCGTCCGGACTCAAGAGGGCGGGCGGATTCACCACGGGAAGGGACATGACGCCTGAAACGGGCCGCGAGGCCGAATGTTGGATCAAGCTTTCTCTGCTTACTGTGCTTTCGGTGCCTGAGATCCTCAGGCTCCTGCAGCAGACGGGCGGCGTCGAGGCGCTTTTCGACGCCTCGTCGGGAACCCTGACGAAGCTTGCCGGCGAGACGGCGGCGCGCGAGATCCGCGAGGTTAATTCGAGCGGAGAGGCGGAACGCATCCTGTCGTGGCTGTCCGAAACGAAGGGAGTCGGCTTCATCCGATCCCCGCTATCCCCGCCTCATGATCGAGGCGGGCGCCGCGCCCGTGCTTCTCTGGTACCGCGGTGACGCGGGCCTTCTCGCCAAGCCCGTGCTTACGGTGGGTGGCAGCACGCACCCCGACAGGGAGGCTCTGTACAATGCGGAGGTTTTCGGCGAGGCGCTCGGAACCCGCAACGAGCTTCTGCTCTCGACGGGGCACTTTCCCGGAACGGAGACGGTGTTTCTCGCAAGCGTGCTCCGCACAGGCGGCAGGGCGCTCGTCTGGCAGCCCTGCGGACCCGACAGGGTCTGGCCGTCCGAGGGACGAGATCTTCTCCACGAGCTTCTGGACAAGGGAGGCCTCATCATGACCGCCGTTGCGCCGGGGTTCGGATTCTCGCCCGAGGGGCGGGAGCTGCAGACGTGCTGCCGCATGGCCTCCGCGCAGGCGCTTCTGGCGCTCAATGCAGGCACGGGCTCCCATCTCTTCAGCCTCGCGAGAACGGCGGCCGACTGGGGCAGGGACGTCATGGCCGTGCCGGGGTCCATCCACTCTCCCTTCGCCAGGGGATGTCACAGGCTGATCCGTCAGGGAGCGAGGCTTGTCGAGTCTTCGGACGACATTCTTGCCGAGCTGCGTCTGGCAGGGAGTTGAGTCCGGCTGCCTGTAGTTGGTACGCTATGAATATTTGCACGAGGGCATTCCCTGCGGCGTCTGTTGCATAATGATGTCCAACGCAGGCGCATGCCGCCATTCATTTGTTTTCAGTTTGCTGTGCCCGCCGGTTCCACGATAACTGCGGTCATGGAGATGCATCGTATGTCCTTATCTCTTGTCATTGCTGAGAAGCCTTCCGTTGCAGGCGATATTGCGCGAGCTCTCGGGGGCTTCACGCGCGACGGCGACTTCTGGGTCCGTGACGACATGGTGATCGGCTCCGCCGTCGGTCATCTGCTCGAAATTACTGCGCCCGAAGAGTTTGATGTCAAGCGCGGCCGCTGGACCTTCAAGAACCTTCCCGTGTTGCCGCCCTACTTCGATCTCAAGCCGATCAAGAAGTCCGAAGAGAAGCTCAAGGCTTTGTCGAAGAAGATCCGAAGCCGTGCCGTGACCGAAGTCATCAACGCATGCGACGCGGGACGCGAGGGTGAACTGATCTTCCGCTACATCATGCAGTCCTGCGGCAGCAAGAAGCCCGTCAAGCGTCTCTGGCTCCAGTCCATGACGAAGAACGCCATTCAGGAGGGCTTCCGTCATCTGCGCACCGATGATGAGATGAAGCCCCTTGAGGCCGCCGCCCGCTGCCGATCCGAAGCCGACTGGCTTGTCGGCATCAACGGCACGCGCGCCATGACCGCCTTTAACTCCAAGGAAGGCGGCTTCTTCCTGACGACCGTCGGCCGTGTTCAGACGCCGACGCTCGCGATCGTCGTCAAGCGTGAGGAGGAGATCAATGCCTTCGTGCCCAAGGGCTACTGGGAGGTTTCCGCCGTGTTCGGCGTCTCCGCGGGCGAATACGAGGGCATCTGGATCGACCCGAACTTCCGCAAGGACAAGGATGATCCCGACCGCAAGGCCGAGCGCCTCTGGACGGAGGACGAGGCCCGCAGGATTGCCGCGGCCTGCCGCAACGGCATGGGCAAGATCGAGGAGACCTCGAAGCGTTCCCGTCAGCTTTCGCCCCTGCTCTTCGACCTGACGAGCCTGCAGCGCGAGGCCAACAGCCGCTTCGGCTATTCCGCCAAGACGACGCTTTCCATCGCGCAGGCGCTCTATGAAAAGCACAAGGGTCTCACCTATCCGCGAACCGACGCCCGCGCGCTTCCCGAAGACTACATGCCGACCGTGCGCGACACGCTCAACGCACTGGGCGGCCTCACGGACTACGCAGCCTTCTCGTCCAAGATCCTGACGCAGAACTGGGTTCGTCCGGACAAGCGCATCTTCGACAACACGAAGATCAGCGACCACTTCGCCATCATTCCGACGGGGCAGCTTCCGAAGACTCTCAATGAGGTCGAGCAGAAGATCTTCGATCTGGTCGTGCGCCGCTTTCTGGCCGTCTTCTATCCTGCGGCCGAGTATGACGTGACGGTCCGCATCACGACCGTCGGCGCCCACCAGTTCAAGACCGAGGGCAAGGTGCTTGCCGAGCCCGGCTGGCTCGAAGTGGCCGGCAAGGGCCGTACCCAGCGCGAGGCGCTTACTCCCGTCAAGCCCGGCGAACCGGCCGCCGTGAAGGACGTCGTCGTTTCCACCATGCAGACCAAGGCTCCCGCCCGCTACACGGAAGCCACGCTCCTGAGCGCTATGGAGACCGCAGGCAAGAAGCTTGAGGACGACGAACTGCGCGGCGCCATGGCCGACAAGGGCCTGGGCACACCTGCCACCCGCGCCTCGATCATCGAGGGCCTGATTGAGCAGAAGTACATGCGCCGTGAGGAGCGCGATCTGCATCCGATGGCTAAGGCCTTCCAGCTCATCACGCTGCTCAAGGGGCTCAAGATCGCCGAACTGAGCGAGCCGCGCCTCACCGCTGAGTGGGAGCAAAAGCTGCGCCTCATCGAGGAGGGCAAGTTCCAGAGCGACGAGTTCATGCGCGAGATCCGACGCCTGACGGAGAATGTCGTCAACATGGCCAAGCAGTACGAGGGCAACAGCGTGCCGCTTGAAAATCCGCGCCGCATTGAGGCGCCCTGTCCGCAGTGCGGCGGCGAGATCGTCGAAAACTACCGCCGCTTCGCCTGCACGACGCCCGGCTGCGAGTTCTCGATTGCCAAGCATCCTTCGGGCCGCATGCTCGAACAGGCTGAGGTTGAAGAGCTCCTCAACACGGGGCGCGTGGGACCGCTTTCCGGCTTCATCAGCAAGCGCGGCTTCCCGTTTGAGGCCGAACTGATTCTCAAAAAGGACGAGACCGACGGCCTCTGGAAGATGCAGTTCGACTTCGGCGAGGAGGAAAAGGCCGAGGTGACGGACGAGGAGATCGAAAGCGCTCCCGTCGTCGGCGTCTGCCCGTGCTGCGGCGCCCGCGTGCTTGAAATGCCCGCAGCCTACCAGTGCGAGAAGAACATTCGCGGCGAAAAGAAGTGCACGTTCCGCATCAGCAAGACCATCCTTTCCCGCGACATCACGTCCGAGGAGGTCACGGAACTCCTTGCCAACAAGCGCACGCAGTTGCTCTCGGGCTTCATCTCGAAGAAGAGCAAGCGCGCCTTCAAGGCCTTCCTCATCGTGAAGGGCAACGGCAGCATCGCGTTTGAGTTCCAGCCGAGCAAGAAGGACGCCGAGGCGACCGAATCCGGCGAGGAGAACTCCGAGGCCAAGCCCCGCAAGACGACCCGTAGGACGACCAAAAAGAAGACGGCGGCCGAATAAGTCCGGACCCGTCTGAAGAAAAAGAAAGAGGAGCCCCGATCAGGGCTCCTCTTTCTTTTCAGGCGGAACGAATGGCGCCTCAGTCGGCCTTGGCAGGCTCTTCCGCGTCGGCGACGGGCGCGGGGCGCTTGTTGCGTGTCACGAGGATCTGGTCGATCTTGTTGTTGTCGACGTCGATCACCTCGAAGGTGTAGCCAGCCCAGACGACCTTGTCGGTCCTCTTGGGGATCTTGCGCAGCATGTACATCATGAAGCCCGCGACCGTCTCGTAGGTCGTGTCCTCGGGGAACTCGTCGATGTCGAGCGCATGCTCGAGGTCGTCGATCGGCGTGGAGCCGTCGACAAGCCACGTGCCGTCCTCACGCTCGACGATCTGAAGTTCGTCAGCGTTGACGACGAGCTCGCCCATCACGGTGCTCATCACGTCGTTGATCGTGATGACGCCGACGACCAGGGCGTACTCGTTGAGAATGACGGCGAAGTCGGCGCGGGAGCGCTGGAAGACGTCGAGCACTTCGGAAAGCGTCAGGCTGTCCGGAATGAAGGGGCAGGTCTGGACGACGCCGGGCTCCTTGAAGGAGATCGGCTTGTTGTTGAGGACCTGTCGCAGGATGTGCATGCTGTCGACGTAGCCGATGATGTGGTCGAGGTCCTTGTCGCAGATGAGGAAGCGGTTGTACGGGACGGAGGAGATCTTGACGCGTACCTCCTCCTCGGGGTCGTCGAGCGTGAAGAAGACGATGTTCTCGCGCGGCGTCATGGCCGAGGGCACGAGGCGGCTTTCAAGGTCGAACACGTTCTGGATGACGGCTTCCTCCTGCGGAGCAAGCACGCCGGCGGCCGTGGCGGCGCCGACGCTCGCGAGAATGTCCTCGGACGTGATCGAGTCCTGACGCTTCGTCGAGAAGCCGAGCGAGCGCATCAGCGCGTCGGAGAACTTTTCAAGCACGAAGACGAGCGGGCGCAGGAGCTTGATCATGACGAAGGTCGGACGGACGACGGTCATGGCCGTTTCCTCGGGCTTGGCGACGGCAAGGCGCTTCGGGAGCAGGTCCGCGAAGATCACGAAGAGAAGCGTGGCGAGTACGAAGGAGATGACGAAGTCGACGCCGTGAATCTGTTCGGGGGTGAACACGAACGAGAGGCACCACTTGAAGAACGGCGAGAAGGCGGCTTCGCCGACGACGCCGCCGAGAAGGGCGAGGGCGTTCGTGCCGATCTGGATGGCGGAGAAGAACTGGCCGGGATGTTCCTGCAGGTCGAGGACGAGTCGGGCGCGGCGGTCGCCGTCGTCCGCAAGTACGTTGAGTCTGGAGCGGCGGGCGGAGGCGAGGGAGATTTCAGCGCAACTCAGAAAGGCGCTGAGACAGACGAGGATGAAAAGGGAAAACAGCTCTGTGTAAACGGACATAAGTCGGAGCGGGAGTTTGAAGAGTCTGCCATTGTAACACGAGGATTTGCCAAACCCTGTGCTTTACAGGCTTTTTGTGAGCGAACGCGTGATTTGGCGACATTTTGAGGTGCGTTTCTAGGCAGAACGAAATAGGTGGGTTGTTCATGATTCGATGTGGGACAAATTTTGCTTGGCGTTTGCAGGAGTGTCTGTAAACTTAAGGTCATTGACGCCCGAAGCCCTGCCGCGACTTTCCCTCGAAGTGCCGGGACACAGGCAGAACAACTCGATCCCGAAAGGAAGGAACTCGAAATGAAGATGAAGCTTTTGTTCGTTGCAGCACTGCTTGCCGCAGGTGCCGTTGCCATGCCTGCCGTCGCTGGCGTCACGCTTGACAACGTCAAGAAGCGCGGCCACGTGCTCTGCGGCGTCAACACGTCCGCTCCGGGCTTTTCCAGCGCCGACAGCCAGGGCAAGTGGCGCGGCCTCGACGTCAACATCTGCCGCTCCGTGGCCGCCGCCGTTCTCGGCGACGCCGACAAGGTCAAGTACGTTCCGCTCAGCTCTCCGCAACGCTTCACCGCCCTGCAGTCCGGCGAAATCGACGTGCTCGCCCGCAACACCACTTGGACGATGACGCGCGACGCCAGCCAGGGTTCCGTATTCGTGGCCGTGTCCTACTATGACGGCCAGGGCTTCATCGTTCCGAAGGAATTCGGCATCAAGACCGCCAAGGAGCTTGACGGCGCCACGGTCTGCGTCCAGTCCGGCACGTCCTCCGAAAAGACGCTGGCCGACTACTTCAACTCCCACAAGATGAGCTACAAGACGGTGGTGTTTGACACGACCGAAGCCACTCAGTCCGCCTTCCTGTCCGGCCGCTGCCAGGTCTACACGACCGACATGTCCGACCTCGCAGGCATGCGTACGCTCGCTCAGGATCCGTCCAAGTACGAGATTCTTTCCGAAGTGATCTCCAAGGAGCCTCTCGGCCCGGCCGTCCGCCGCGGTGACGACGAATGGTTCCAGATCGTCCGCTGGTCCTTCAACACGATGGTCGAGGCCGAAGAACTCGGCATCACGAAGGCCAATGCCGACGAACTGCGCAAGACGAGCGCCAATCCGAACCTCCAGCGCCTGCTTGGTCAGAGCGACGACATGGGTAAGCTGATCGGTCTCGACAAGGAATGGTCGTACCGTATCATTAAGCAGGTCGGCAACTACGGCGAGTCCTGGACCGAGTTCTTCGGTCCGAAGACACCGCTCAACCTGCCCCGCGGTCTGAACCGCTTGTGGACGGACGGCGGCCTGATGTACGCTATGCCGATCCGCTGATCCGCATCCTCGGCTGCCGACCGGCAGCCCGTTGTTTAGTACAGAAGGCTCCAGAGGACGCTCTGGGGCCTTTTGTCAGTCAAAAAAAAATCATGCTATCCAGGGAATCTTTTGGTATCTACGGCGACGCTGCTTGGAAGGAGCGCGAGAAGGCCAGAAAGCGCCGCGAATATACGATTCAGGCCGTGCTGATCCTCATCCTCGTGGGCTTCCTTGCCGCCGTCTCGATGAACGTGGCGGACAATCTTGCAGAACGCCACATCAACAGCGGCTTTGCCTTCCTCGGCAATCCCGCCGGATTCGACATCGGTGAGGCGCTGATCCCATTCACCAATACGGATCACATGTCCAGAGCCTTCCTGGTGGGCATGCTCAACACGATCAAGGTCTCCGCAGTCTCCATCATCGCGGCGACCGTGCTCGGCGTCGTCGTGGGCCTCATGCGCCTCTCGCGCCATCCGATGCTCCGCTTTCTGGGCACGGCGCACGTCGAGTTCTACCGCAACATTCCGCTTCTGGTCCTGCTCCTTGCCGTCTATCTAGCCGTGACGGAACTCCTGCCTGCCGGCCGCACGGCCCTGCACGTGGGGGACTGGGTCTTCCTCTCGAAGAGCGGCCTTCAGTACGCATCCCCCCTGATGGGCGGATGGGCCATGTGGATCGCCGCAGGTGCGGGCGCCGCATGCGGCTTCGCATCGGCCTTCTTCGCCCGCAGACGCATGACGGGACTGATGGCCAACACGACCGGCATTGCCGTGTTCGCAGGCGTCTTCATCGTCGCCTGGGTGCTCTGCGGCGTCGTCTCGGGATGGGATCATCCCGTGCAGACGCGCTTCGCGCTCAGGGGCGGCAGCCAGATCTCTCCTGAATTCCTCGCGCTCTCGCTCGGCCTCACGCTCTTCACGTCGGCCTCCATTGCGGAGATCGTCCGCGCAGGCGTTCTGGCCGTCAAGGCAGGCCAGTGGGACGCAGGGCTTGCGCTCGGCATGACGATGACCGAGACCGTGAGCTACGTGATCTTCCCGCAGTCCATGCGACTGGTGATTCCGCCGCTTGCAAGCCAGTACATGAACCTCACCAAGAATTCGTCCCTTGCGGTGATGGTCGGCTATCCCGACCTCGTCAACATCGGCAACACCGTGATCAACGTGAGCGCTCAGGCGCTTGAGGTCATCTGCATCATCATGGCCGTCTACCTGACGCTCAATCTCGTCATCTCGGTTGTGATGAATGCGCTCAACGCCCGCATCATGCGGGCCCCGCAGTAAGGAGGCCGGCATGATCACCGAAAGTTCGTTCAGCGGCTCCCTTTCCCAGCGCATCCGCCGCCGTTACTTCTATTCGCCCATGGCGTCCCTGTTCACCGTCGTCGTATCGGCCGTCATTGCGTTCATAGTCGGCAAGCTCGTGCTCTGGGGGCTCGTCAACGCCGTCTGGACGCCGGACGTGCAGGCCTGCGGCCAGAGCAGCGGCGCCTGCTGGGGCTTCGTCGCCGAGAAGTGGCGCCTCATCATCTTCGGACGCTATCCGTACCACCTTCAGTGGCGTGCCGCCGCTGCAACGGGGATTGTGCTTGCCATGCTTGTGGTGAGCTCCTTTCCGTTCATGTGGCGCAAGCCCTATCTGCGCACGCTCGGCATGCTCTGGAGCGCCGCCGTCGTCTTCTTCTTCATTCTGATGCTCGGCGGCGTGTTCGGGCTTGAGAGCATCTCCACCGACATGTGGGGCGGCCTGCCGCTTACGATTGTGCTTACGCTGGTGGGCATGGGAGCATCCGTGCCGCTCGGCATTCTGCTCGCGCTCGGGCGACGCAGCAAGATGCCGGCCGTTGCCTCCGTGTCCACGGGCTACATCGAGCTCGTGCGCGGGGTGCCGCTCATTACGGTGCTTTTCGTTGCCGCCTTCATCTTCCCGCTTCTCCTGCCTGCAGGCGTTCGCATTGATCCGTTCTGGCGCATCTCCGTCGCCATTGCGCTCTTTCAGGCGGCCCACATGGCGGAGATCGTTCGCGGCGGCCTTCAGACGATTCCCCGCGGCCAGTTCGACGCGGCCGCCTCGCTCGGCCTTTCCCAGCGACAGGTCTATACGGCGGTGATCCTGCCGCAGGCGCTCGTGGCCATCATTCCGGCCTTCGTCAACAGCCTGCTCTCGTGCTTCATGGACACGTCTCTGGTGACGGTCGTCTCGATGTACGACCTGACGGGCAGCCTGCGCCTCGCTCTGGGTGACGCGCTCTGGCGCGGCTACTTCATTGAGGGCTATGTCTTCATCGCCCTCGTGTACTTCTTCTTCAGCTTCATCGTGTCGCGATACAGCCAGTGGCTCGAAGTCTATCTGACGGGCGAAAAGGACCGCGGACACGCCGCCGAGTGATCCCCGGCGAAACCGGAAAATCAAAAAACAAAGGCAGACAGCATGCGCAAGGTACATGAACACATCATCCAAATCCCGCCGTTCGTGACGCGGGACCAGCTCTGGAACGGTCTTGAGAAGGCCGCCCGTCATCCCGACAGGTTCGTCGAGCACATGGAGGGCTGCGAGCTCCTCAGCGAGAGGCTCATTGAGGGGGCCAGGCATCTTGGCCGCGAGGTGAGCTTCGGCGGCGGCTTCCGCCTTCGCGACAAGGTGATCCTCAGGGAGGGCGAGTCGGTGACGACCGTGGTCGAGGCAGGGGAGTCCTGGCCCGCATCCACCTTTCTCATGAAGATCGAGGAGCCCGAGGCGGGCAGCCTTTTCGTGCGCTTCATCTATGAAGCCGATGAACCCGAAGAGGCGCTCAACCCGATGATCGAACAGCTGCGCCGTCAGGCCTATGAGGCCAAGGACAGGGCCCTGATCGAGCAGGTCCTCAAGAACATTCCGCAGGGCGAACTCTCCTAAAATTGTGAGATCCGCTTCCCGGGGACGCCGCGGCGTCCCCGTTGTTTTGCATGGAAAGCCATGACCACGACTGAACAGATAATTTTCGAGATCATCGCCGCCGACATTCAGGCGCGTCCCGCTCAGGTTGCGGCGGCCGTCGGCCTGCTTGACGACGGCTGCACGGTGCCCTTCGTCGCTCGCTACCGCAAGGAAGTGACGGGCGGCCTCGACGACACGCAGCTTCGACTTCTCGAGGAACGCCTTGGTTATCTGCGCGAGCTTGAAAAGCGTCGCGAGGTGATTCTCGGCAGCATTCGCGACCAGGGCAAGCTCACGCCCGAGCTTGAGGCGAAGATCGTCGCCGCGGACACGAAGCAGGGACTCGAGGACCTTTATCTCCCTTACCGTCCGAAGCGCCGCACGCTTGCCGCCATTGCGCGTGAGGCGGGGCTCGAGCCGCTGGCGCTCAAGCTTTTCGAGAACCCCGGACTGGATCCCGAAACCGAGGCTGTCGCTTTCGTCAGCCCCGAGAAGAATGTTCCCGACGTCAAGGCTGCGCTCAACGGCGCCCGCGACATCCTTGCCGAGAAGATGAGCGAGGACTCCGTGCTGCTCGCCGACATGCGCGCCTGGCTTTGGAATGAGGGCGCCATGACGAGCCGCGTCGTCGAAGGGATGGAAGAGACGGGCGCCAAGTTCCGCGACTACTTCGACTATCGCGAGCCGATTGCCAGAATGCCGTCTCACAGGGCGCTCGCCGCCTTCCGAGGTCAGGCGGAGGGCGTTCTCACGCTGGGTCTCGAAGTTGACGCAGAGCGTCCCGACCAACCTGTGGAGCGCACGGCCGCCTACTTCAACGTGGGAACCCAGAGGCGTCCGGCCGACGCCTGGCTCTGGCAGTGCTGCCGCTGGACCTGGCGCGTCAAGCTCCGCGCCAGTCTCGAGGCCGAGGTTTTTGACAGGCTGCGCGAGGCTGCCGAGGGCGCGGCCATCGACGTCTTCGGCACCAATCTGCGCGATCTGCTTCTTGCGGCGCCTGCAGGCCACAAGCGCGTGCTTGGGCTTGACCCCGGCATTCGCACGGGCGTCAAGACGGCTGCGATCGACGAGACGGGCAAGCTGCTTGCGACGGCGGTTGTATTCCCGTTCGGCTCCAATGAGCGTCGTTCGGATGCGGTTGCAACGATTGCACGACTCATCCGCCAGCACCGGCTCACGCTTGTCTCAATCGGCAACGGCACGGCAAGCCGCGAGACGGTCGAGTTCGTCGAGGAGGTCAAGCGTCTTCATCCGGGGCTTGACTTCACGCACGTGGTCGTGAGCGAGGCGGGAGCGTCCGTCTATTCGGCTTCCGAGCTCGCAGCGGCCGAGTTCCCTGATCTTGACGTGAGCTACCGCGGCGCCGTCTCCATCGCGCGCCGTCTGCAGGATCCGCTCGCGGAACTCGTCAAGATCGAGCCCAAGGCGATCGGCGTGGGTCAGTATCAGCACGACGTTGACCAACAGAAGCTGGCGCATCGCCTCGACGCGGTCGTCGAGGACTGCGTCAACGCCGTCGGCGTCGACGTCAATACGGCCAGCTCCGCGCTTCTGTGCCGCGTTGCCGGCCTTTCGCCCGCACGCGCCAACGCCATTGTCAGCTTCCGCAGCGCCAACGGCGCCTTCCGCACCCGTCGCGATCTTCTGGCCGTGCCCAGGCTGGGCGCCAAGACCTTCGAGCAGGCGGCGGGCTTCCTTCGCATTCCCGACGGCGACGATCCGCTTGACGCCTCCGCCGTGCATCCCGAGGCCTATCCCGTTGTGCTTCGCATCCTGAAGAAGACGGGGCTGGACATCAAGGCGCTGATCGGCAATGCGGCGGTGCTTCGTTCGCTCCATGCCCGCGACTTCGTGGACGAACACTTCGGCATTCCGACCGTGACGGACATTCTTGGCGAACTTCTGAAGCCCGGTCGTGATCCCCGTCCCGAATTCCGCACGGCGAAGTTCGCCGACGGCATCAAGGAGATGAAGGACCTGCAGCCCGGCATGGTGCTCGAGGGAGTGGTGACCAACGTGGCCGCCTTCGGCGCCTTCGTGGACGTCGGCGTGCATCAGGACGGTCTTGTGCACATCTCTCATCTAGCCGATCGGCGCGTGTCCGATCCGCGTGATGTGGTGAAGGTGGGCGACATCGTCAAGGTCAGGGTTCTCGAGGTGGACCTTGCACGCCAGCGCATCAGCCTCAGCATGCGCAGCGAGGGGGCGCGCAGGCAGGCGCCCGCAGCCCGTCGGGACACGCGCTCCGCCGCGCCATCGCAGGGCGCCATGGCCGCTGCGTTTGCCAAGCTCCGCAGGTAGAGGTTCTGGCCGCAATTCGGCTGAAGCATCCTCTGCTCTCTGTTAAAATGATCGGCTTTTCCGTCGAACAGTTCGGCGGAAGAGCCGATTTTCATTGAATTTACGTTAAGAGAACGTTCTCTGTTATGACGAGTCCCAACCCCGCATTGGTCAGCGACGTCGAAATGCGCCGCACCTTTGCCATCATTTCCCATCCTGACGCCGGCAAGACGACGCTCACGGAAAAGCTCCTTCTGTTCGGCGGCGCCATTCAGATGGCCGGCGCCGTCAAGGGCCGCAAGGCTGCCCGTCACGCCACGTCCGACTGGATGGAAGTCGAAAAGCAGCGCGGCATTTCCGTGACGAGTTCGGTGATGCAGTTCCACTATGACAATCACGTCATCAACCTGCTCGACACCCCGGGCCATGAGGACTTCTCTGAAGACACGTACCGAGTGCTGACCGCCGTCGATGCCGCCGTGATGGTGATCGATGCCGCCAAGGGCGTGGAAGCCCAGACGATCAAGCTTCTCGAAGTCTGCCGCATGCGCAAGACGCCGATCATCACGTTCATCAACAAGCTCGACCGCGAAGTGCGCGATCCGCTCGACGTGATCGGCGAAATCGAGAACGTGCTCAAGCTCCAGTGCGTGCCCATCACCTGGCCCATTGGCATGGGCAAGACCTTCCGCGGCGTCTTCTCGCTGCTGAAGAACCGTCTTGTGCGCTTTACGGCCGGCGAGGAGCGTCTCTCGCGTGATCAGGAGATGATCGAAGGGCTCGACAATCCCGAGCTTGACCGTCTCTTCCCGATGGAAATGCCGTACGTGCGCGAGTCCGTCGAACTCGTTCAGGGTGCGACCGAACCGTTCGACATCGAGAAGTTCCTTGCGGGCGAGCAGAGCCCCGTCTTCTTCGGTTCCGGTGTGAACAACTTCGGCGTGCAGGACGTTCTTGACGCTCTCGTGCAGTGGGCTCCGCCGCCGCAGCCGCGTGAT
>OGLX01000842.1_pt1 | contig 18085 bp, 19 predicted proteins | sample 1572821 | NCBI WGS metagenome assembly OGLX01 (sample SAMEA2581908, study PRJEB24529) | metagenome | biome: Human gut stool | place: China | collected 2011 | reverse complement strand
AAGAAAGGTCTAGTACATATCTATCAAAACTTGCAGCAGAACAATTAAAAGCTAAGCAAAATTACAAAGAACTCAAAAAGATAATAACAATAAACATATTGAAATATAATTATTTAGAGAGAAATGCATATCATTCAATAGCAAGAATGAAATATGAACACACAAACCCTATAGAATTTGTTGATATGGGCTATAATGAAGAAGAGGAAGAGGCAACAAATACATTTGAAATGCACTTTATAGAATTACCCAAATTTAAACAAAAAAATCCAGAATGCAATACGAAGCTAGAGCAATGGCTGTGGTTGATAGATGGAAGTGAGGAGGAGAAAGTAGAAATGTCGGCAAAAGAAAATGAAGAAATAAATAAAACAGTAGAAGAACTAAATAAATTAAGCAAAGATCCAGAGGAAGTTGCAAAGTATGAAGAACGTGAGTGGAGCATTATGAGATACAACGTAGAGATGAAAACGAATAGAGAACTCGGAGAAAAAGATGGAGAAGCACGTGGAAGAGAAGAAGGAAGGCGAGAAGGAAGGAGAGAAGGAGAAAAAACAACAAAAGAAAAAATTGTGAAGGCTTTGAAAAATATGAATTTATCTATAGAACAGATAGCTCAAGCTGTAGAATTAACCGAAAAAGAAGTAGAAAAAATATTAAAAGTATAGAAAAATTAAGGTATGTGCTAGTGAGTATATAAGAACTAACTTATTATTCAATCTAGAAATCTAATTCATATATTCGCTATAGCGAAATGTGAAATCAAAATTAAAACGAAATTAACATATTCTTTTTAAATTATGCGAAAATTGTCATTATTTTCGCATAATTTTTTTTTTTCTGGAAAAGCTAGACTATGAATAAAAAATTGGAGGGAAGCTTATGGAAAAACATATAATGGTAACTGGCACATCTAAAGTTTCATGGAAAGATGCAATTGTACAAACAATAGCCGAAGCATCTAAGACTATAGATTATTTAACTGGTGTTACTGTCGTAAATCAAAAAGCAAAAATCAATGGTGATAAAATAACTGAATATTATGTGGATATTGATTTAACGTTTATGATTGATAGGGATAGAAAATAAAAAATTGTAATTATTTTCAATCGAAAGGAGGAAAATAGAATGGAACAGATCAATACAAATAAAGAATACAACGAGTATGTAAAACAAAAGTCACCAAATTCCCCGATATTAAAGGATTGTTTTAATGCCTTTTGGGTTGGAGGATTAATTTGCTCAATCGGACAAATTATATTAGACTTTTGTATGTTTAAAGAAATGGATAATACTATGGCATCGACTGTAGTATCTATTTCGTTAATCGCAATTTCTGCTATTTTAACGGCATTAAATGTGTTTAACAGAATTGGAAAATTCGCTGGTGCTGGTTCATTAGTACCAATAACAGGGTTTGCTAACTCAATCGTTTCTCCATCTATAGAATATAAGTCCGAAGGATATGTTATGGGAGTTGGTGGCAAAATGTTTACTGTTGCAGGACCGGTTTTAGTATTTGGTATATCAACTTCAGTAATAATTGGAATTATAGCAGCAATATTTATCTAATGGATTTTTTATGTTCAATTAAAGAGAAGTTTTATAAGTAAAGGAGATTTTTATATGCATAAAATTGGAAAACAAACTGTATGTTTCGATAATCCGCCAATAATATTACAAACTGCTTCGATTGTTGGACCAAAAGAAGCTAATGGCCCAATGGCAAGCTATTTTGATAAGTGCTTGGAAGATGAGTTCTGGGGAGAAAAGTCATGGGAGAAAGCGGAAAGTAAAATAATAAAAGAAACCGTAAATTTGGCAGTTTCAAAATCTGGTTTAGCAAATACAGATATAGACTATTGTTTTGCTGGAGATTTACTAAACCAATGTATCTCTTCGGACTTTGGATTAAGAGACACAAATGTACCTTTCTTTGGAGTGTTTGGAGCATGTTCGACTTTTGTGGAAAGCATGTGCTTGGGGTCAGTATTTATAGAAGGTGGAGCTGCAAATAATGTAATATGTGCGACTTCGAGCCACTTTTGCAGTGCAGAAAAACAATTTAGATTTCCACTAGAACTTGGAACTCAAAGACCACCAACAGCACAATGGACTGTAACAGGAGCGGGAGCTGCAATATTAAGCAATAGCGGAGAAGGACCTCGTATAACAAACATTACACCTGGTAAGATAGTAGATATGGGAATAAAAGATGCGAATAATATGGGAGCTGCGATGGCTCCAGCAGCATTAGATACACTAATGGTTCACTTTCAAGATACAGGAAGAAAGCCAAGCTATTATGATGCAATAATTTCAGGAGACTTAGGCTATATTGGAAAAGAAATAGTACAAGAAATGGCTCAGAGTAAAGGCTATAATATAAAGGCTAACTATAACGATTGTGGAGTGCTAATGTTTGACAAAGAAAAACAAGATACACATTCAGGAGGAAGTGGATGTGCATGTATTGCAACATTATTTTCAGGATATTTCTTCAAACAGCTAAAAGAAGGAAAATTAAAACGAATTCTTCTAATTGCAACAGGTGCATTGATGAACTCGACTAGTATGCAACAGGGAGAAACAATACCGGGAATAGCACATGCAATTTCTATTGAAATGTAAGGCATTATAAAATTAATTGTAGAAATGTAGAAAGGATGACTTATGGAATTTATTCAAAGTATAGATTGGATGCAATTACTAAGATGTTTTGTTACAGGTGGAGGAATATGTATAATAGGTCAAATTTTATTAGATAAAACTAAATTAACACCTGCCAGAATACTCGTAATATTTGTTACAGTTGGTGCAATATTAGGAGGACTCGGATTATATAAATATTTAATTGACTTTGCCGGAGCCGGTGCAACAGTTCCACTTACAGGATTTGGAGCAAACCTAGCAAAAGGAGCCTTAGAATCTGTAAAAGAAGTAGGTTTATTAGGTGCGTTCATCGGCGGAGTAAAAGCAAATGCTGGAGGAATAGCAGCAGCAATATTCTTCGGATATTTAGCATCTTTAATTGCAAAACCAAAAATAAAAAAACAATAAAAATTTCGCCAAATAGGGACGCCCCTTTTTGGGCGAAAATTTTAATGTTAAGACCTTGTCAAGATTAGTGTGTAAATTTTTTAATAATTTCTAATTTTGTAAAGCTGACTATTTTTAGGCTTTTTATGTTTAATATTGATGTTGCTAAAAACTCCAAAGTTTGCTATAATGTAAACATAAAATTGAATTGAGGTAAATGACATGTCTAAATTTTTTGTAAAAACAGAGCAAATAAATAATAATGATATCGTAATAATTGGTGACGATGTAAACCATATAATAAATGTATTGAGAATGAAAAAAACAGACAAAGTACAAATTTGCAATCAAGACACAGGTGATAATTATAATGCTGAAATTGTTAATTATTCTAAAAATGAAGTCGAATGTAAAATTATAAGTAAGATAAATGAAACAACAGAATCAAATGTACATATAACATTATTCCAAGGAATTCCAAAGTTTGAAAAAATGGAATTAATAATTCAAAAAAATACAGAAGTTGGAATAAAAAGTATAGTTCCAGTAATTATGGAGAGAACTGTTGTAAAACTTGATGAAAAAATTGCAAGTAAAAAACTTGAAAGATGGCAGAAAATAGCAGAGATTGCAGCAAAACAATCTATGAGAGATATTATTCCGCAAATAGGAAATATTACTAAGCTAAAAGATATAGATACAACAGAATTTGATGCAGTGTTAGTTGCATATGAGAATGAAGAACATAATATGCTAAAAACTGAATTACAAAAACTAGAAAGCAAGGTAAAAAGCAATAACTCTAGTGAACAACAATATAATATTGCTATAGTTATTGGCCCAGAAGGCGGAATATCTGAAAAAGAATTAGTAATGTTAGCAGAAAAAAACGCTAAATTTGTTTCGCTAGGAAAAAGAATTCTAAGAACAGAAACTGCTGGAGTGGTTATGGCTGGAAATATAATTTATGAATTAGAATATAATTCTTAAGAAAATTAATACTGAAATTATTTAGTAGACTTTGCATAGCAGAGTCTATTAAATATATACTAAAAAATATATTAAATAAAGTTCTTTTTACCTTGAAATATAAATACCAAATTTGGTATAATTGTTATGTGGAGGATTTTGAAAATGGCAGAAAATAATATAGAGAAAAATAGTAATATAGAAAAAATAAATGAAGATACTGTTAGTGAAAGCAAAGTAGCAGGAAATTCTGAAAAACAAGAAAAGCCAAAAACAACAAAAACTACAACGCATAAAAGTGGAGCTAAGAAGAGCACTACAACATCTAAAACTAAGAAAAGTTCAAAAGAAAACTCATCTACTGCTAAAAAAACTTCAAGCTCAAGAGTTGAAAAGAATACAAAGAAAGAAATTGCTATTGAGGAGCCAGTGAAAGCTAATACGAAAACAAAAAGTAAGACTACTAAAAAAGGAGCTTCAAATACAAATACCACAAAAACAAGTACCACCAAAAAAACAACTACTCCTACAGAAAAAAAGACTAATGCTAAGAAAACAACTAAAAGTGGAAATACTAACAAGGTAGAAAAATCTAAGGCAGTAAAAAAATCGAAAAAAACAGACGATAGAATTAAACAAATAATTAATGAACAACTAAATAATGTTGATAAATTCGAAGAAGTAAAAGAAGTTCCGGCTAAAAAGAAAAAAGATAAGAAAAAAATTGATGAAAAACAAATAGAAGAACAAATTGAAACAGCTAAAAAAATGCCAAAAGATGAAAAGAAAAAAATATATAAAAAGGTATTTGCAAATATTATTCTAGGAATTGTTGTAACATTATATTTTATTGGAATTGGAATAGGTTTTTTAAATATTGATGGTCCAACATTTATCACAGATTTGAAGGTATTCAGCTTATCAATTTTGGCAATTGCAATTATATTATTTGAGTTTGCATATGGAAAAGATGATGATAAAACAGCATTATATGGAGTGGAAATGCTATTTGTAGCAATAATGTCTTTGGTATTATTATATACATGCATATTACATAAAGACAAATTTATAGCAGTAGCAAATATTGTAGCTTGCATAGGCGTATTGTATTATCTTGTAAAATCAATATCGATATATATACGTGAAAAATTAAAATGGAAAAAGACAATAAGTGATGTTAAAGAGATTGTCGCAGAAGAATAGTAAATATTAAACACAATTACAACTCGAAACTATATGTTGAAGGAGGAGTGTTGCAAACAATGAAAAGCATGACAGGCTTTGGAAGAGCTAGTTTAGAAAGTAACGGTAAAAACTACATAATAGAAATAAAAACTGTAAATAATAAATATAGTGATATAACAGTAAAATCTCCAAAGAGACTAAGTTTTATGGAAGATAAAATAAGAAAACAAATTGCCAATAGAATTACTAGAGGAAAAGTTGAAGTATCAGTTAGCTTTTTCGACTTTAGTAATAAATCTAAGAATGTTGTTTTAAACAAGGAAATTGCAAAAGAATACATAAAGCAGTTAAGAGAGATTGCCGATGAAAACAATTTATCTGAAAATATTAGTGTTGTTGAAATAGCAAAACTTCCAGATATATTAAATTCGATAGATTCGGACAATGATGAAGAAATTGCAGGTGAGGCTTTACAATGTTTAAATATGGCATTGGATAGCTTAATAGAAATGAGAAAAACAGAAGGTGAAAATATAAAACAAGATTTACTTGTGAGAATAGAAAGAGTACAGAATTTAGTTGATAAAATAGCCGAAAATTCTAAAGGCATAGTCGAAGAATATGTAAGTAAATTAGAGAAAAGAGTAAAAGAAATTCTAAAAACTGATGTTGTTGATGAAAATAGAATTGCACAAGAAGCGGTAATATATGCAGATAAAACATCAATTGAAGAAGAATTGACTCGCTTGAATAGCCATATAGTTCAATTTAAAGAATTAGTAAATAGTGATGGACCAGTTGGGAAAAAGTTGGATTTCATGATACAAGAGATGAATAGAGAAACTAACACAATAGGTTCGAAAGCAGGAAGTGGAGAAATAACAAAAGCAGTAATTGATTTAAAGGTTGAGCTAGAGGACATAAGAGAGCAAATACAAAATATAGAATAAATTTAGTATTTTAAAGTGACAAAGCCACTAAAACGTGGTATAATAGTAGAAAATTGGAAAGAAGGTAATTGAATTATGATGATAAAACCAAGCGTTGCAGAATTACTAGAGAAGGTAGATAACAGATATGAATTAGTAATTGCAACATCAAAAAGGGCTAGACAAATTGCACAAGGAGCAGAACCATTAGTAAAAACAGATGATGTTGCTCCAGATTCTATAGCAGCAGACGAGATTGATGCTGGAAAGGTGAAGGTATGCTCGTATTATTATCAGGAGTTTCTGGTGCTGGTAAAGACACAATAAAAAGAGAATTAATAAAAAGAAATACAAATATTACATCTTTACCATCTTATACAGATAGAGAACCAAGAGAAGGCGAAGTAAATGGGGAAATATATAACTTTATTTCTACACAAGAATTCGAAGAATTAATAAAAAACGGGGACTTATACGAGTATGACGTACACCACGACCATTATTATGGAACATCAAAGCATTTATTAAATGAACGCTTACAAAGTGGAAAAATAATAGTAAAAGATATCGATGTAAATGGAACAGAAAATTTAGTAAAACTACTAGGAAAAGATACAAGAATAGTAACAATATTCTTACGTGTTCCAAAGGAAGAATTGCATAGAAGATTATTGCAAAGAACACCAGATGCAGATCCAAAAGAGATAACCTTGCGTTTAAATAGATTTGATTATGAAGAATCTAAAATTGGTGTATATGATTATGTATTAAAAAACAATAACTTAGAAAAAACAATACAAATAATAACAGCAATAATAGAAAATGAAAGTAAAGTAAAAAATGTAGAATTTTAATGCTTAAGAGCAAGAACTGAATTTTGAAAAGATACAGATAATCAAAGATTATCTAAAAAACCCGGTATGTTACAGCATACCGGGTTTTAATCAATCTTTGAATAAATTATTGCTAATCATTAAAAAAAATTATATAATCTTACCATAAGAAAAGGAGCAATCATGATAGCAGAAGTTATTATAAACAGCAATGTTAAGAATTTGAATAGAAAATTTGACTATATTATCCCAGAAGAGCTTGAAGCACAGGCTATTGTGGGAGCTAGAGTTTTGCTGCCTTTTGGCAATAAGAAGGAGCTTGAAGAAGGATACATTGTTGGAATCAAAGAGACTTCTGAGTATTTAGATAAATTAAAGAGTATTGCTCAGATTGAGAGCAAGTTGCATTTAAGTGATGAGAAAATTGAGCTTGCAAAGTGGATGGCTCATAGATATTTCTGCAATATATCAGACTGTATGAAGCTAATGTTGCCACCTGGAACAACTGCAAAGGTTATGTCAAATAGGGTAAATGATAAGACACAAAATTTTGTATATTTAACAAAAGAGGCAGACGAAATTGAGGCAGATATAGAGAGTAAAAAGTTGAAATCTGAGAAGCAGATTAGAGCCTTAAAATTTTTAATTGAGAATGTTGAAAATGAAATATTAAGTACAGATTTGCAGATGTTTGCAGATGTAACGAATGCTGTTTTAAAAACTCTTGAAAAGAATGGATATATTGAGATTGTAGAAAAAGAAGTGGAGAGAAATCCATTTATACATAAAGTTATAGAAAAGAGCCAAAATTTGGTGTTAAATTCGGAACAACAAGATGCTTTTGATAAAATAAATGCTTCTTTGCAATTTAATGAATATGATGAATTTTTATTATTTGGTGTTACTGGTTCTGGAAAAACAGAAATTTATATTAGACTAATAGAAGAGGCGTTGAAGCTCGGAAAAGACAGCATCATGCTAGTTCCAGAAATTTCGCTTACTCCTCAGACTGTGGATAGATTTTTGAGTAGATTTGGTGAAGAAAAAATTGCTGTTTTACACAGCAAATTATCAGTTGGTGAGAGGTATGACCAATGGAAGAAAATTGAGCGTGGAGATGCCAAAATTGTAATAGGAGCAAGGTCTGCAATTTTTGCACCGGTCCAAAATCTGGGATTAATCATAATTGATGAGGAGCATGACGATTCATATAAGTCTGAGATGAGTCCTCGCTACAGTGCAAAAGAGATTGCAAGTTACTTAGGAAAACAGCATAATGTGCCTGTAGTTCTTGGAAGTGCTACTCCAGATATGACAACATATCATGATGCTATAAATGGAAAGAAAGAATTGCTGGAATTAACCAAAAGGGCTAATAATGCAAGCCTTCCAGATATAGAAATTGTAGATTTACGCCATGAACTTGCAAGTGGTAATAAAACAATGGTTAGCCAAAAATTACATGACGAGATTGAAGAAAATTTAAAAAATAAGAAGCAGACAATTTTATTCTTAAATAGAAGAGGATTTGCTACTTTCATAATGTGTAGAGATTGTGGATATACTGCTAAATGTAAGAATTGTGATATAACTCTTACATATCATTTGAAGGAAAATAAATTAAAGTGCCACTATTGTGGTTACGAGACAAAAGCACTTACTGTATGTCCAGAATGTGGTGGAAAAAACATAAGATACTTTGGAACTGGAACACAGAAACTAGAAGAGCAGATAAAAACAATGTTTCCTGATGCTACAACAATCAGAATGGATATAGATACAGTAACAAAGAAAAATTCACACGAAGATATTTTAAATAGTTTCAAAAAAGATGGAATAGATATACTCATTGGAACTCAAATGGTGGTAAAGGGACATGATTTTCCAAATGTTACTCTTGTTGGAGTAATTGCTGCTGATAGTAGTCTAAATATAGACGATTATAGGGCTCACGAACGTACTTTTCAAACTCTTACTCAAGTTGCTGGTCGTGCTGGAAGAGGAAAAGACAAAGGAAGAGTAATAATTCAAACTTACAATCCAGATGCATTTTGTATTCAATATTCACAACAACAAGATTACAAATTATTCTATGATACAGAAATACACCTAAGAAAACAGTTGAGATATCCACCTTTCTGTGATATAATACTAATTGGAGTTTCTAGTAAATCGTATAAAGAATTAGAAGAAACTTCGAATAAAATATATGAAAGTTTGAAGGCAAAAATACATACGGAAAAATTGCAAATATTATTGTACAAGCCTGTTCCAGCTCCAATTGACAGAATAAAAAATAAATTTAGGTGGAGAATAATAGTAAAATGTATTGTGGGAGAACCGATAATAAATGCAATAGACGATACTGTAAAAAATGCTGGAAATAAAAATACAAAAAATGATACTAGAATAATTGTAGATGTAAATCCAAGTAATATGCTGTAAAATTATTTGAATGAATTTTATAAGAAATTATAAAAAAATACACATAGGCATCAATATTTATAATGGGAGAAAGGAGCAAATAGAATGGCAATAAGAGAAATAAGATTATCAAATGATGAAATTCTAAGAAAGACTTCAAGAGAGGTTGAAACTGTCGATGATAGAATAAAAGAATTATTAGATGATATGGTTGAAACCATGCACAAATATAATGGAGTTGGACTAGCTGGACCACAAGTTGGTGTACTTAAAAGAGTAATTGTTATAGATTTATATGATGGTGAAGAGCCATTAAAACTTGTAAACCCTAAAATTATTAAGACTAAAGGAGAACAAGAAGTCGAAGAAGGATGCTTAAGCTTTCCAAATGAATATGCAAAAATGATAAGACCAAAAGAAGTTGTGGTTGAAGCTTTGAATGAAGAAGGAAAGAAAGTAAAAATAGTTGGAAAAGACTTACTAGCACAAGCTTTAGCCCATGAAATAGACCATTTAAACGGGGTTTTGTTTATTGATAACATGATTCCGGGAACTTTAGAATATATTAGTCCAGAAGACAATAAATAAATTACAATTGACTAGAATAATGCTACTAATTTGAATAAAACAAGTTAGTAGCTTAATAATTAAAAAATAAAATGTTTTAAATTAATTTTTTAGTAATCTCGAATGAAAGGTATGATAAAATATGAGAATTTTATTTATGGGAACACCAGATTTCGCATTAGAGTCACTTAAGGCTTTATATGAAGCAAAATATGATATAATTGGAGTAGTTACAAATATAGATAAACCAAAGGGAAGAGGCATGAAGATGGTAGCTTCTCCTGTAAAAGAATATGCAATAGAGAAAAATTTGCAAGTTTATCAACCTATAAAAGTTAGAAATAATCCGGAATTTTTGGAGGAAGTAAAGAAACTAAATCCAGACTTAATTTGTGTTGTTGCATATGGAAAAATTTTGCCACAAGAATTGTTAGATATTCCAAAATATGGTTGTGTAAATGTTCATGGCTCATCATTGCCAGAATATAGAGGCGCCGCACCAATTCAGTGGGCTGTGCTAAACGGAGATAAGAAAACAGGTGTAACCACTATGTTTATGAATGCTGGAATGGATACGGGAGACATGATATTAAAAGAAGAAGTCGAAATTGGCGAAGATGAAACGACTGGTGAATTGTGGGATAGATTAAAAACGATAGGAGCAAATCTATTAATAAAAACAGTAAAAGAAATTGAGAATGGAACTGCCACAAGAACTAAACAACCAGAAGAAGGAACTATGGCTCCAATGCTATCTAAAGAAATGGCAAAAATAGACTGGAAAAACAAGACTGCAAATGATATAAAAAATCTTGTAAGAGGCTTAAATCCAATAATGGGAGCATACACATTTTTAGACGGCAAAAAGATAAAATTCTGGAAAGTACAAACACTAACAGAAAATGAATTATTAGAAAAATTCCAAGAATTAGAAGAATACAAATATCATTTAAACAAAATGCAAGCTGGAACTGTATTATTTTCAGATGATAAGAAAGGCCTATTTATAAAAGCAAATGGTGGAATATTACAAGTACTTGAAATACAAGGAGAAAACTCTAAAAGAATGGCGGTAGGAGACTTTTTAAGAGGAAATCCTGTTGGGGTTGGAAATATGTTTGAATAAATTATTTCCCTACCAAGGTTAAAGAAAATAAGAGGAAAATTTTAAAATTCCTCTTATTTTTGTTTATTTAAAACTTACAACAGTTACACCCATTTCACCTTCTCCATAGGTTCCCATTCTGTAACTTTTTACATGAGGATTCTTCTTTAGAAAACTGTGAATTCCATCGCGTAAACGTCCTGTTCCTTTTCCGTGAACTATTCTAGCGTTTTCTAAATTTGCTATGTAGCAATCGTCTAAATATTTATCCACAATAGGAAGTGCTTGGTCAACTGTTAATCCGATGACATTAATTTCTGAAGCTACATTTTGAGCTTTATTATTTGAAAATGTAACATTGCTATTTTTATGTGTGCTACCAGATTGTTTTGTACTAGATTTTTTTGAAGTATTCAATAATAATAAATCTGATAGTTTAACATTTGTTGTTAGAGCTCCAATCTGAACACGTACTTCATTCGACCTGTTTGGAAGTGAAAGAACGGTTCCTTTAGCATTGAAGTTTTTGCACATTACTTCCATGCCGACTGTAATATCTTCCGATGACAAAGACTTAGAATTGCTTACTGAATTATTAGTTTCAATATGTGAAAGTGTATCTATTGATGAATTTAATTTGTTTCTTAAAACATTTGCACTTTTTGTGTTAGTAGATTCTTTATTTAATTCACGTATTATTTCATTTGCCTCGTCTTTAGCATCTAGCAAGATTTCTCTTGCTTTTTGCTTTGCATCAGATACAATATTTTCCGCCTCTTGTGTCAATTTTGAATTGTCTCTTTCTAACGATTTTCTTAAAAGTTCTACCTGACTAGAATTTTTTCTAATTTTTTCTTTTTCCTCTTCAATAGCCAATTTATCATCATAAATATTTTTCAATAATGTTTCTATATTGATATCATCATCTTTCTGAAAAGATTTTGCCCTATCTAATATTTCATCAGACAAACCTAATTTTTTGCTAATTGCAAAAGCATTACTCTTTCCGGGAATACCAATCAATAACTTGTAAGTAGGGCGAAGATGTTCTACATCAAAATCAGAGCTTGCGTTTTCAAATCCTTCATGTGTTAAGGCATATTTTTTTAGCTCTGGATAGTGAGTTGTGCAAATAGTTAAGGCTCCAAGAGTATGCAAATTCTCTAAGATGCTTATAGCTAAGTTTGCTCCTTCAACTGGGTCTGTACCAGAACCAAGTTCGTCTAATAAAACTAAGCTTGATGAAGTTGCTTCCTTTAAAATTTCTATTATATTTACCATGTGTGATGAGAATGTACTCAAAGATTCTTGAATACTCTGCTCATCGCCAATATCGGCAAAAACATTATCGAATACGAATATACTGCTGTTTTCTCTTGCAGGAATAAGAATTCCACTGCAAGCCATCAGGCAGAATAAACCAACAGTTTTCAGAGTTACAGTTTTTCCGCCAGTATTTGGCCCTGTAATCAACAATGAAGTATAATTGTTACCTAACGAAACATCAATAGGTACAACTACTTCTGGACTTATTAGAGGATGTCTAGCACCATATAAATTAATTTCTTTCTTATCATTTATTAGCGGACAAATTCCATTGATTTTCTTAGAATATTTTGCCTTAGCAAATATAAAATCAATTTGACCAATTGCTCCTAATGCTGTCTTTATTTTACTTGCAATAGGGAACAATGATAATGATAAATTTTTTAGAATTTTCTCAATTTCGATTGATTCCTCTGCTTTAATTCCATTAATTTTATTATTAAGCTCAAATATTGAAGAAGGCTCAATATAAACAGTAGAGCCACTAGCGGAAATATCTAAAATGGCGCCAGAAATGCTATCTTTATATTCTTCTTTAACTGGGATAACGAATCTATCATTTCTAATAGTAATAATTGAATCCATTAAATATTTAGAATATGAAGACGAGTGGATAAAATTAGACAATTTATCACGTACATCTTGCTCTAATTTACGCTTATTTCCACGTAAAGCAGACAATGTTTTTGACGCATCATCTGCGATTGTATATTCATCGATTATGGAATTTAGAATATTTTTTTCTATTGTCTCATTATAATAAAGCATAGAAAAATAATCTTCTAAAAGTGAAAAATCAGACAAATTAAAAGTATCATCAGCAAAAAAATAGTCATGCAAAAATCTAGATGTCTGTAATACATGAGCTACATCTAACAAAGCCTTAGCAGACAATGAATTATAGCTTTCTAAATTTTTTATCCAAATATCAATATTTGTAATATTTGAAATAGGTGGTTCTCCTTTTCTATAAAGCAAAGTCTGAGCCGTACTGGTTTCTTCAAGCTTTATTTTTACTAAATCTTTATTATTTAATGGCATAAGCTTAGAAACAAAGTCTTTTCCAATATATGTAGAGCAATAATTAGACACTAAATCTAAAATTTTATTATATTCCAATTTATTTAAATATTTTTCTATCATCATAAAACTCCTAAATAAAACTTGTATAATTATAACACGGAATAAGCGGAATGACAACAATCACTAATAGAAAAAATTATGGAAAATGGAAATAAGTATATTGACAAACTATCAATTGATAGTTATAATAATTATGGTGATGCAAATGGAAAATAAGCAAATTTCCTCAAAAGAACAAGTAGAAAACTTTTTGTTGGAACTAAAACATATAATAAATGATAAAAGGTTTAATATAAATGAGGATTTTGATATATTACTTAAGAAGAAAAATGAAACAGATGATGATGCATACACAACGAAAAATACACTAATTCAATTGAATTACGATAAAAATGATATTATAAGAAATTTAAAAGAATTAAAAATTTCAGAATATATTGGGACTTTAACTGATGTTAAAAATGTATATTCGCCACAATTTTGGGTATTTATTAAAAGGATTAATTTAAAACAAGTTTATATCAAGGTAAAAATAAGAAGTATACAGAATAGAAAAATTTTTTGTATTTCATTTCATTTTGCGAGATTTCAGGTGAATAATTTCCCATATGGTTAAGGAGGTTGGAAATATGAATAGTAAGTTATTAAGAGTAGTAAAAAGATATTGTCCACTTTGTGATAAAGAACACGAAGTAGAAGAAAGAGAAAGATTAAGCAGTATAAATATAAAAGGAGAATGCGTAAAATATAAAGAGGTTTATTTTGAATGTAAAGAGACTAATGAAGAGGAAAATGAGTTTGTATCTGCAAAAATGATGGACGAAAATCTTTTGAGAGCAAGAGATGTTTACAGAAAAGAACACAATATGCTTACATCATTAGAAATAAAGCAAATAAGACAAAAATATGGAGTAACACAAGCAGAATTTTCATATATGTTGGGCTTAGGAGAGGTAACGATTACCAGATATGAGACAAAGCTTATTCAAGATACAACGTATGATACTATGATGAAATTAATGGATAAAAATGCTATGTTTGCATTGGAGTCACTTGAAGCAAATAAAGAAAAATTTAAAAATAGAGAGAGATACGAAAAGATTGAAAACAACATTAAAATGATAATTTTAAAGTTTACGTTAAGTTATTTGAATGACCAAGAAATTGAAGCAAAATATGTCGATTATGATACAGAAAAAATAGAAAATGGATATAAAAACATTGACGTTCAATTGATTAAAGATTTGATATATTATATATCAAAAAAATGTAATAATTTATACAAAGTTAAACTTATGAAATTATTATGGTACATTGATAATTTATATTATAATCAATATGGTAAAGCGATGACGGGACTTGTATATACACATCAAAAGATGGGAGCTTTACCAATTGGCAATGAAGAAATAATGAAATTTAATTGTATAAAAGTGGAAGAAATAATTAATGAAAATAGTGATGACGTATTGGTTGGATATCACATAAAGCCAAATGAAGATTATGAATTTAAAGGATTAAAAAAGGACCAGAAAAAAATTGTAGATGAAGTATTGAAAAAGTTTGAAAACTACACAACAAAAAATATTGTAGAATATATGCATGAGGAGAAGGCTTATAAAGATACAAAATATAATGAAATAATAGATTATTCATATTCAAAATTTATAAAAATCTGAAATAAATAAACATGAAAATTTTAGACTTAATAAGGAAAAACTCTTGTAAAAAATCGAATTAATTGGTATACTATAGAGGAACGGTTAAATAGAAAACTATTTAATAAAAAATAAAATATATGGAGGTACCATTATGGAAAAAGATGAAAATGTAAAGGAAAACGAGCAAATAAATGAAAGTGAAATAACAATTGAAAATACAGAAGGAGAAACAAGCAATATTCAAATAGCTGATGACGTTGTTGCAATAATCGCAGGAAAAGCTGTATCAGATGCACCTGGAGTATATGCAATGGCTGGTGGATTTGCTGGAGGAATTTCAGAAGTTTTAAGTGGTAAAAAGAACTTATCAAAAGGAATAAAAGTTGATGTTGGAGAAAAAGAAACAAAAATAGATGTAAACATTATAGTTGAATATGGTTCAAGAATTCCAGATGTTGCATTCGATATTCAAAACAGAGTAAAGACTGCAGTAGAAGGAATGACAGGATTAAAAGTTGTAGCTGTTAATGTACATGTACAAGGTGTAAACACAGAAGCAGCAACAGAAGAAAAAGAAGACAATACAGAAAACGAAGTTAAAGAATAATTAAACTTATATAAGGCACGTTTTTAATCGTGCCTTTAAATAAGTATATGGAGGAAAATAAAATGAAATTTTTAGACAAAATGATACTATGTATATTTTCAGTTTTAATACTATTAATGGCAGTAATTTCAAGTGCTTGCATATTTGGATGGATTGATACTACAGGGTTATATGTATTTGTAACAAAGGCATTAGCAGACCAAACTACTTGCAATATTTTATTAGGATTAAATGTAGTTCTTATTTTATTTGCAATAAAAGGAATATTTTTTGAATCTTCGACAGATGAAGAAAAAAGTGTAGGAAATGGAATAATGCTTGAAAATGATGATGGAAAATTATTGGTAACAAAGGAAACAATAACAAGCATTGTAAATTCAGTTGTTGCAGGATTTGAAGGTGTAAAAGACCAACAATCAAAAATAACATTAGATGAGAATAACGATTTATCAATTTTACTAACAATAGCTGTATCAGATCAAGCTGTTATAAAAGATTTAAGCAATAACATTCAAGTACGTGTAAAAGATGCGATAAAAAAATCTTTAGATGTTGAAGTAAAGAGCTTAGACATTAAAGTAAAAGATATGGTAACACCAGTAAAGGATACAAAAGAAGCATAGAAAATAAAAAATACTTAGGTTGTATTTTAGTAAATAGTGAAAGGAATGGAAAAAATTATGAACGATATAAAAAAGTTTCTTAGAACATATGGTGGAGCAATCATCGGAGCATTAATTGCAATATTAATATTATGTACTCGTTTATATGAATTAATTATTTGGATAGTTTTTATATGTTTAGGAATATACATAGGAAATTACGTGCAACACAATAAAACAGAAGTAAAAGATAAATTAAAGAATTTTATAGATAGATTATAGTAAGGGGATTTTAATGGAAGAAATGACTAGAAGAGAGCTTGCTTTTTGCTATATTTATAGCCAAGAAATTCAAAAAGAAAATAGCAAAGCTCAGGTAAAATTATTTTTAGATAGTACAGAAGTAGAAGATGGAAGAACTAGAGAATATGTGAAAAATGTTGCTAGTGGAATAAAGGAACATGGCGAAGAAATAACAGAAAAAATAGCGAAAAACTTAAAAACTGGCTGGACTATAGAGAGAATATCTAAAGTAGATGTTTCTTTATTAAAACTTGCTATATATGAAATGAATTATATGCAAACACCTTTCAAAATAATAATAAATGAAGTTGTAAACATGGCGAAAAAATATGGAGAAGACTCTTCTCCAGCATTTGTTAATGGTGTTCTTGCAAAAATAGTTGAAGAAAATAATTCAAATAGTAAAGAGGTTGCTGATGAAAGCAACGAACAGTAGGAGAAAAAATGGAATATAATCCAATTACGGTAACAGATTTAAACAAATACATAAAGAACAAAATTGATGGCGATGAAATGCTAAATAATGTTTTGGTAAAGGGAGAAATATCAAACTTTAAAAACCATTATACTGGTCATATGTATTTTACTCTAAAAGATGAAAATTCATTAATAAAATGTGTAATGTTCAAAAGCTACACTACACATTTATCTTTTATGCCTAAGGATGGAATGAAGGTAATGGTCTTAGGCAGTGTTGCTGTGTTTGAAAGAGATGGAGTTTATCAGATTTATGCAAAAGCCATGAAGGAAGATGGACTAGGAAGTTTATACACTGCATATGAAGAATTAAAGAAAAAGCTAGAACAAGAAGGATTATTCGCAGAGTCACATAAAAAGAAAATTCCATTCATGCCTAAAACAATAGGAGTTTTAACTTCTAATACAGGTGCTGTAATAAGAGATATTATTAATGTAAGTACAAGAAGAAACCCAGGAGTGCATATTAGATTATACCCTGTTCCAGTGCAAGGACCCGGAGCTGCAGAAAAAATTGCAGAAGGCATTAAGTTTATGAACGAAAATAAACTTGCTGATGTTCTTATAATAGGTAGAGGCGGAGGCTCGCTTGAAGACCTATGGCCATTTAATGAAGAAATTGTGGCAAGAGCAATTTATGATTCGGAACTACCAATAATTTCTGCAGTTGGACATGAAACAGATTTTACTATTGCAGACTTCGTGGCAGATTTAAGAGCACCAACTCCATCGGCTGCTGCAGAACTAGCTGTTGCTAACATAGAAGATGTAAGAGAAACTTTAAAATTATATAATAACAGATACAAAGTTGCTCTAAAAAAGAAAATAGAATTAATGAGATTATCATATGAAAAATGTATGGCAAGACCTGCATACAAAAACCCAACACAGAAAATAAATGAGCAATATATGGTAATTGATATGAAAGTGAAGGCTTTGCAAAATAGCATGATGTTCAAATTGAAAGAAGCAAAG
>OGLX01000841.1_pt1 | contig 18115 bp, 6 predicted proteins | sample 1572821 | NCBI WGS metagenome assembly OGLX01 (sample SAMEA2581908, study PRJEB24529) | metagenome | biome: Human gut stool | place: China | collected 2011 | reverse complement strand
CACCCCACTTTGCAAACATATGATTCCTTATGAACATGTAGTCATAAGGGAAGTTGTGAATGTAAAATCTGACCATATGCTCTTTATCTGCATGTAAAGTATCACAGATTCTATCAATAGTTTTAATAAGATCAGAAACATGATTTCCATATATGCAGCAATCATCTTCGATTGTAATAGTCCAATCGGTTATAAAGCCAATGTCCTTTTTATCAAAAACAAAAGTCTCAGTATCTACTGTGATGATTTTTTCATAAACCGACTGAAAATGACCTGCATTGCTTTTCTTTATAAAATCTCCATCAAATAGTCGCATATAATCATATTTTTTAAAATATATAACTGGATAATCAGCGACTATCATTTTTTACCTACTTTCCTTTATACTTTAAAGCTTCCGATTCATTTTTAAAACCTAACATTTTAGCTATCTCTGTAGCTGTATTTCTGTCTTGTTTTCTCACAAAACTATGATAGGCTTCTTTTACTTCGTCTGGTGTCATACCAGAATTTTCTATCATTCTTAATAACTGTTTTGAGCCATAACTTTTTTTCATGGCTTCAAACTCTAAGGAATTAATAAAATCCGCTAATTCAAAATTATTTTTGAATTTAACACCATAACGATCATACATAGTTTGAACTCTTGCAGCCATAACTTCATTCCAACCCTGTACAGTAGAAGTTTTCTCTTTTAAAAGTTTTTGCATAGCAGAAACTTCTGTTCTTGGGAGATGCTTGTAAATGTTCAAGTTTTCCGGTATTCGTTTTGCTCCTCCAAAAAATCTATTAAGAATATTCTGATAATCTGCATAAGCTCCGCCTTGTGTAAGACCTTTTGCCTCTAAACGTACCATCCGCTGATTAATCCTCTTTGCTAATTTTCGTCTTAACTGCAACAGCTCAGACGTTGTCAATGTCTTTACATTTACGTTTTGACCACTTGTTGCAAGTGGGATTTTAGATTGTCTTTTCATTTTGCTATTCCTCAATCACAAAATACCATCCTTTATTAATATCAGCAATTTTATCATCAGTAGTATAAGAAATAAGTTGGCTTATAAGATAGTCTGTTTTAGACATTGTAGAATATAATGCAGACTTATCAGTTACATAATCTTTAATACCATTAAATAATGTATAATCTAATAATTGTCTTGCATAAGTATTAACAAACGTTTCTCCTTGTTCATTAATATCAAATAATCCCCTACTAATTTTTCTACCTCGTTCATCATATTGATCAAAAAGTATAGGATTATATTTATATTGATCACTTAATGAAACAAATTCTCTTAATTTATTAAGACCAGCATTAAGATCTTCTTCAGTAGAAAAATTGATTTGTTTAAATAAATTAGTAATCCAACTATTTCCAATAAAATCTGCGCCTAAATTTCCATCAGCGTTTCTACTATTCAAATCAACTTTTACAACACTATATTTAACTAATGAATTACTTATACTATATAATGAATTAATAAACGCATCGCCAAATATAGTGTCATCTATCTTAAAAACCGGTCGTTCTTCATCAAAACCTATTCCAGCTTCAATAGCATATTTTTTTCTATTATAATAATCAGCTAAATTTTTATTATTTCTTAAAATTTCTTGTTCATATTTATCTTTAGATTTTTTAGCTTCATTTAAGAAACCATCAAATATACTAATAAATTTTGTATAATTATCTATTTTATTTCCATCATTAATATATTTATCTATAGCAGAAACTTCTGCATTAGGAAAATATTTAAGATAAATATTTAAAAACTTATTATGAAGATTTAATAAAATATCATTTTGAGCATTACTTCCAGTTTCTTCTTTTTTAGCTAAATTAATATAATCATATAATTCTTGAATATTTTCTAAATCTTGAGCAGGATAATTAGTACGAATAGTGCCTTTTATAGCATTATAATATTGATAAAATATAGCAGTAATAGGATCAGCAGTTGCATTACTATTACTAAATTCAATACCAGATTCAGAAATACTAATAATAGTTTTATTAACTTTAGGATTAGCTAATTGCCCAAATACATAATTTCTAAATACTATATCGTTCTCCATATCTTCAGCAAGTTTAATTAAACCCGCATAATGAGAAATATTGTTAGCAACATTTTTAATTTCTTCAATTAAAGATTTAGGAGAAGTAAAAGTGCAAAAACTATATATTGCAGATATAGCTTTATTATATCCAATAGGAATTTCTACTCCTAATTCATTATTAAGATCTAAAGTTTTAGACTCAGCACTTTCTAAGTTAGGAATAGTTTCAAAATATAATTTAAGTCTTTGAGAAACAGTATTTAAATAACTACCTCTTGAAGTTAAATCTTCAATATGAGATTTCATCATTTCATCAATACCATCATTTTCCTCATCGACAAAACTAATATCTTCTTCATTATTAGCTTTTTCTGCATTAATAATATCAGATACATCTTTAAATGCTTTAGTTAAAAATGTAATACTACTATTATTAATTACTTCTTCATAAAAAGCTTCTTTATTTTCAAGTAATTTATTTACAAGATTTCCATAATTTTTAGTTTTAATATCTCCATATTTAGCTGCAATCTTGCCATAAATAGTATATAATTCTTTAATAGTATTTTCAAAATTTTCTTTATCTTTAATAGCCTTATATTGATTAGCTTTTCTACGAAGATCATTAATTTTTTCAATATATTTTTTACCTGTAGAATTATTCTTAAATTCATCAGAATTAATCAAAGGATTAATATATTCTGTAACAAATTTAGAACGAATAGTAGTACTACATCTACGCAAAATATCTGCCCTATCTTTACGATTAACATCTTTATTTTTTGCTAAATCGTAATACAAAGCAGATATTATACCAGCTGTATGCCGGTAAGCTATATATTTAGCGTGAACAGAACTAAAACCGTTTAATTCTGTACCTATACGACTACGACGAAAATTAACAACACTTGGATGTTGTTTTTTATAATATTCATTAAGTAATCGTACACAAGTATTATGAGGAGTATTTTCAATACTACCTCTCCATTTAGAATCTTTTGATGCAAATTCAATAAAATTAGCATCTTCTTTTAAATAAGCAGCTATAATAGCAGCTTTCTTGTCATTACCATTTGCTACACCTTCTACGATAGCAAGTTCTTTAGGATTTAAATTAAGTCCTTTAATTGTACACGGCATAATTTTAAGTTTATTAGTTTCACCAGAATAAACATTAAGATTTTAACCTTATATGTTCAGAAAATTATTATAGGAAACGAGCCGTTTTTAGCCCGTTTCCTATAATTAAAATTTATTTATATACAGATCATCAGCAAACTATTTTCATCCAGCCATTTTTAACAAAACGAGCCATTAACGGCTTATCTTGCTCATTATAATTATTCAAATATTCATTTACCGATGCCGTTATATTTTCATTACTTTCAATAAGTTTATCAGTAACAGCAAAAACATCATCTTCAAATTCACTAAAAGTATCAGTTTCAATATCTTCTAATTGATTTTTAGTTATAATATCAGCAGATTCTTCTTTAGTTTCAATAGTAGTGTCTTTTTGTTGTTCAACAGTTTGAATTTCAGCAATAGTGTCATTAAATAAATTTCCAAATAAATTATATTCACGTGCTAATATAGTATTATTTTCTATATTATCAAATTTTATACCAAATATTTTTATTAAAGCATCTATAATACGCTGCCAAAGAGTTTTTGGAGTTTGTTTATCAATAATAGCTTTATCAGAAGTACTTTTAATTTCATTTAAAGCATCAATAAGAGAACGCTGAGTAAGACTTTCAACAAGAAATTCTTCTGCAAATAAAGAATCTCTTTCTTCTTTACTTCTATTATTCCAATAATCTTGAGCAGATTTATCAAGATAATTAAAATAAGTATCAGGATTTAAAATTGTATCAAAAGCTGAAATTAAATGACCATATTTATCAGGATTAGATTTAATAGCTAATTTGGCTTCATTATAAATATCTAATATTTCATTAACATATTCTTGTTTACGATTTCCAACTTGTTCATTAAGAATTTGATGAAGTCTTTCGTGAATAAGAATACGCATAGCTTCATATTTATCTTTATTTACAGCAGTAACAAAATGTTTAAATAAAAGAATACTATTTTTATTAGTTTGTGCTTTAGCTTTAGTATTTCTTTTACTATATCTAACTTCTTTTGGGAGCAAATCTAAATCTTCTGCAATATTAATAATACTTTCATCAATTCCTACTTTTTCTGCAATAGATCTTCCAGAATAAACAGTTTTAGAACTATCGCCATCAAAAATATCATCAGGAGTAAATAATCTATCTTGCTGTTCTTCCTTTACGGGCGTGCTCTTTTGAGCTTCAATAAAAAATCCTTTTTTATTTACTTCAAAATAATGACCAAATTTATCAACATCTTGATTAGTATTAAACGCATTATTTTTAAGTATAAATTCAGTAAAATTATTATAAACAAATTCTTTTCCATTAAGAGTAAGAACTAACTTACCATTTCTTTTAGAAAGATATTTATTAATTTTACCATTAATAACATCTTGATTTCTTATAGCAACAAAACTTTTAAAATATTGAGTGTTACTTAATATTTCCTCAACAATATCATCAATAATTCTTTCATTTCCCTCCACTTTAGATATAATCTTACCAGGAGAAGAACTATTCCCGTTCTTATAATATCTAATAGCAGTACTCTCTTCATTACTATCTTTTTTATATCTATAGGCAACTAATGTATAATTATCTTTTCTTCCTTTAAAAGCTAAAGCCGTAATATCTCCAATAGAAGCTACGCTATAGCCTTTAAATAAATTATTAAATCCTCTATTATTTCCTCCAAATAAAGAAGCTAATTTATCTGTAAATTCATCAAAATTACCTCCAGATAATCTTTCTTTAATAATATTTTTAAGTTCTTCTTTAAGATCATTATATATTTGATTAGACTTATCTACTTTATTTTCTTCAGTAAATAAAGCATAAGCTGGACTTCCATCATTATCTTGAATTAATAATCCCATAGTTTTTATAGTCATACCTCTTGATGGATAAGTAGTTTTAGATCCTTCAATATTAACAGTACCACTATTCATAACAGCTATTACAGGATTATTCTCATAAGTAAATTTTAAAGCAGGAGAATTAATAGGCAAAGATTGCTGAGAAGTAATAGGAACTCCTGTAACAGTATCTTCTACAGTTATTTTATAATTTAATGCATTATCTGCAATATCTTTAGTTTGTTGTAAATTAACATACATAGAAGATAACCATCTTCTATAACTTCTAATCTTTAATTCAGGACTAATATTTATGCTATCATAATTAAGAACAGATAATATTTCATTAGCAATAATTTTAGCAGCATCAACAACTTTATAAGTATCGACTCCTATATATCCATCATCTATTAATTTTTTAATTATAGGATGATTTACAATAATTTTAGCTCCATCTATATTACTTACAGGAGTACCTTTACTATTAACAAATTCAAAAGGCTTTTTAGATTGTTCAGAAATAGAGTTATAAATATCATCTGTTTCTTGTTCAGAAAGACTTTCATTAATTATAGCGCCAACTTCAATATTAGATTCGTAAATACTTAATATATTAAGTAAATCTTGAACATCTTCAGATTGTTCTATTAATTTAGTAAATAATTCATCAAAATAAGGACTACTATAAGTAGAGCCGCCTTTAGTAATATTATATCTAAAACCTTTTTCTTTAGGCATATATACTGTATTACCATCAGAACTTGTAGTAGGAATAATAGAATATCCAATTTCAACGCCATCCTTTTTAAAGAACAATAATTTACCGTTACGTTCAATATCTAATTTATCTCCAGGTTTAAGATTATAATATATTTCTCTTGCTCTACTATCTGTTTTTACTTTATTAGCAACAGCTGTTCTTAATCTTTGATTAACAATTTCATATTCTCTTTTTGCATATTGCACTTGTTGTAAAAAATAATTAGCTCTTTCTAAAGCATTAGTGAAAGATTTATCAGTAATATTATTATCTTTAACTAATCTAACATTTTTAAATATATATTTATTATATTCTTTATTAGAAGTATGATTAATAATATAATCATACATATTAATATAAATTAATTTAGCTTGTTCATAACCAATATCTTTATTATTAATTAAATAATCAAATAATTGAACAATATCTATAAGAGTGCTACCATTTTTATTTGGCTTAATATTTACAGATTTTATATATTCATCTAAAAATTTATCAATAGTATCATTAAGTTTAGATGTAGGAATAGCTGAACTAATAGCGTTTTTAGTAACATCAATGTTATCAATTATTTGAGCTGCAAGATTAGGAAGTCCTTTAGCATGTAATCTATTATTAATGTGTTTTATAGCTATTTTTAAACCTTTAATAGCTCCACTTTTAATAAGATCTTTATTATAACCTTCTAACTCAAGTTTATCTTCTATTTGAGAAAGAAGAGTTTTAGCGTTATCGTTATTAAAATTTTCTCCATCAAGTCCTTTATATAAATCTTTATTATTTCTATACATCTGAAGAGCAAACAAAGAAGCACTTGATGTAACATCAGTTTCTCCTAATTCATCATTACTTGGAATATTTATGGCTTCTCTAATTCTAATAGCATCTTGTAAAGCTAATGCTTCAGCTGGATTTTGTTCTTCCTCAAAACCTACTACTGTTCTATCTTCAATTAAATCTGGAATAATAGGATTAATAGTTTCAATTGGAGCTTTTACCTGTTCCCCCGTAGAGGAAGGCTCACCTGTGGCTTTTTGTACATCATTAATAATTTTAGTAGTTTCATTATTATTATCAATAATTTCTTTTTCAGTTGGAATAGGATGTTTTTCTAATATTTCTTCTCGTTCTTTATTAACAGTTTCATTGTCATTATTATTATTTTTTATAGATTCTATTTTATTAATAGCTTCATCTCTTATTTCTTTAAGCAAATAATAATATTCAAGATCATTACTTGCTCCAAGATTTAAAATTTCAATATCTTTTTCTAATTCTGGAACTTTTTTAGCAAGAACATCATTAAACGCTTTAGTTGGATCGACTGAAGTTTCTATATAATGTCCTATATTAGTAAAAGCATCATTGAGTGCTTTAGAAACAGTTTGATCTACTACTCTATTAATTTGATTATATCTATCTTGTAATTGTTGTTTAGTAGTAGGAATAGAATTACGAATATCATCAGTTTGATACAATAAAACTGTTTTATTTCCTATAAATTTAGAAATAGCGTCAGGCACATTTGAAAAATCGTTATTATAATAATCATTATCTACATTATTTAATAACCAATTTTCATCAGCATTTATAATAATATTTCCAGAGTCTTTAGTTTTTAATTCTGCAACAATAGTATTTTTATTTAATCTATCAACAATATTTTGTTTCTTTTCTTTTAATTCTTTTATTAATTGATTCTTTACAATATCATCAGTATCTTTAAGTTTATATATATCATCAATACGTTTATTAATTTCAACTAATTGTTGTATTCCAAATTGATATTCATCAATAGCTTCATATCTATTAAATTCTCCATTAGGATCTAATTTAGTAATATCTGTATCTATTCTATTAATAGCTTGATTAATTAAATCTAAATTAAAATATTTTTTAACATTTTCTCTTGCAATATTTCTAATTATTTGATCGTTATCCCCATCAATAGAATGAATTCCTTTATATATTTCATTTTGATATAATTCAATAGTATTGTTCATTCTATTAACTAACTCTTGAGTAAAATTAGTTTTATTTTTAGCAATACTTATATTAGCTGCATCAAAAAACTTATTAAATTCAGGATTAGTAATATATTCTTGTAATAATTCTATATTTCCTGCGTCAGCTGCATTTAATACCATATCTATTACAAATTCATTAGCTAATCTATCATATACAATATCAACTTCATCTTGAGTTATATTTTCATAATCAGAAATAGTTCCATTTTCCATAATAGGTTTAAATGGATTTTTTCCTTCATCGAGTAAAGATAATTGTTCGAGATAATCATTAATTTTAGCCCTACGACCAAGAATTTCAGCTTCTCTAATCTTTTCAAAAGTTAATTGACTACGATTATAATCTTCAGGGGACATGCGTTTTTTATTAATTTTTCCCTGAATTTTATTTTGAAGATTTCCTAAACCTCTACCAGCAGCTTGAAAACCTACTCCTCCAAGATAACCCCAAACAGCTTGCTCCCATATTTTAGGATCAGATAAATAAGAACTTAAATCTCTTGGTCTATAAGTAGGATCAAATATAAGTTCTGCAACTTCTTTTCCTTTTTCAGTTTGAACACCTTGATAACCTTCTTCAAAACTTTCAGATAAATTTTCTGCAAGAAAAGTAAAATTGCCTTGTAATAATCTTTTAATTAAAGATTGTTGTTCAATATCTATATTAGCTGCATCGGCATTTAATTTATTAGCAGCTTGTTTATTTATATATTTTAATTTAGCTGTGGGTTTAAGTTTAAAAGCTCCTTTCCATAGACTACTAATAGCTTTAAATTGAACAAAATCCATTAATACCATAGCATAGTCATTAAAAAATGTTTCTCCAGCAGAATCGCTTGCAATTTTTTTAGCTATTTCATCATTACTTAAACCAACAAATTCAGGATTATTTTTAAAAAATTCTTCTCTTTGTATATCATTAAAATTTTGTAATCTTTCTATGGAAGTATCATAAATATCTTTATAAACTTCACGAGCTTCCATATAATTTTCCATAGTTCTACTTAATACAGCTGTTGCGCCAAGATCTAAAATAGTATTTATACTTTTAGCAGTTCTTGCAGGATTAGAAGTTAGATGACTTTTTTCAGCAATTTTACCTATACCATAAATTCCTTTATTATATAATTTTTCAACAGTTTTGGCTCCTTTACCTATTTTTCCAAGAGCTTTAATTCCTTTCATGATACCCGTAGATGGAATAAGCATAGATAGTGTAGATGCAACAGTAATAGCATTATTAGCCCACCATCCAAAATCTTCAATATCAAATGATTTTCCTGGATTTTCTTGATATATAGCAAATCGTTCTCTAATAGAATCTTGAGCTTTTTCAAGTGCTGTACTTACTGCATTAGTATAATCATTATAACCGTCATTAGCTATAAGATTATAAACAGCATCATACATATTAGAAAATCCAGAAAGCGTTCCAAGAATAAATTCGTTTGCAACAGCTTGTGTAACAGCGCGACCTGTTTGTTCAATCCAACTTTGATTTTTAGCTCTTTGTTTTTCAGCTTCTTCTCTTGTAGTATAAGCATTTAAATAAACATCATAATCAGCAAAATTTTCATAATCTTCTTTACTAACAGAAAATCGAGGGAGATTCTCAATTTGTTTATTAACAGCTGAAAAACCATAAGGATCTTGAAAAGGAGAAGGTTTATTATCAGTATTTCCGAAACCAGAAAAAGGAGAAGGTTTATTACCCTCTCCTTTCATTATTCTATTCATTTCTTCACGTGTAAGTTTCATAATTTTTCTATATACTCATTAGTAAATATCATTGCTGTTTCTGGATCAAAACCTTTAATTATAAGAGAATTGTAATAAGCCTGACCTATTGCTTCTTTATCATTTTCTGTATATTCACCATTGCGTACTTTATTTTCTACAACACTCCACAATGCAAGTTTTTCAACATCTTGAAGAGAAATATCTTCTTTTATAGTTCTTAAATCTTCATCTTGTAATATAAATTTACCGGTATGTTTATCTTTAACAACAATATCTGTACTATATGGAGTATCATAAGAAAACGCTTGATAAGCATATGTAACATTATCTAATAATAATTTTGCTTGAGTGCTTATACTATTATTAACAGCATCAATAGATGGATCATTTAGTCCTTCTTTTAATATATATTCTTTAACATCACTGTCATCTGTAACAGTAGTTTTAATTTTCCATCCCATAGTAGGAACATATGTTAATTGATGCTTTATATTACTATCATTATAAGTTGGAATTTTAATACGAGCATCTTCTATTTCGTCAGAAGTCATATCTCTTAATGTTCCATTTTTATCAACTACTAAATAATCACCTGAAATCATAAGTTGAGGATTAGCTTTAAATATATTAGTATATCTTTTTACAATATCATCTCTACGATCTTTTTCAAGTTTAGCATCAGCAGGCTTACTAATAGTTTGATATAATTGATCTCTCATATAATGTTCAGGATTTGTATGAGAAGAAACTGAAGTATCAACAACAACTTCATCACCAACTGGAAGAATATCTTCTTGTAATTTATTAGCTTGTTTTATTATATCAGTATAAAGATAATCAGCTTGAGATATAAGTAATTCTCTATTTGGATTATTAAAATGAACTTCAAAAGGGACAAGATTTCCATTTTCGTCTACTCGTCTAATTGAAGTATATTTTTCTCTTCTTAATCCTCCTCCAAAAACTCTACTATCTAAATTTGTAGCTTTTGCAGCTTGAACAAATTTATAAGTTCCATCTTTATGATCTGAAGAAAGAACTAATCTTATATCTCCATTTTCAGTATTATATTGTTTAATTTCATAAGTATCCCATAAATCTCCAATATTTCGTTTAAAAGTATCTAAATCTCTTTGATTTTTTAATGTTATAGCTATGCCGGCAGAATTATCTCCGAATAATCTATCAGTAATATTAGCAAAACTTTGTTTCCATTCTTTCATAGTATCAGTATCATCTGGTGATATATCATCAATAATTCCACTATTTACTTGCGATATAAAATTAAAAGCACTTATTTTATTTGGGTCATTTACATCTCCAATAACATTATTAATAGTAGCTCTATATGGTAAAGTAGCTCTTTTAAAATTATCAAATTCTCTCATAACATCTATGGCTACTTCACCAGAAATATTATTATTTTTTGCCCAAGTACTTAAAGCATCTGGAGTAGTATATAAATTAAATTCTGGAATATTTATATTAGGATATTTTTCATTTAATTTTTCAGTATAAGTGCTTCCAATAGTTCTAACTCCAGTTAAAACTTCTAATCCGGGGTCGATTTTAACTTGAGCTCTTGGGCCCTTTTCAACAATAGTATTAGCTAAAAAATTATTTATTTGTTGATTATTTCCACTATTATTTGCTTTAGCTGTTACTTTAGCTTTAGCGATTTCATTTATCATAGAATCATTATAAGCGGTAGAAGTATATATTCGTCTATATTGTTTAGCTCTAATAAATGGATCTATTTTATCATTTACATATTGATCAAAAGATTTAGTATATCCTTTTGGATCAATTACATCATTTGCAATATTAGGATTTTGACTATGATACCATTTATCAATTTTATAATCCTGTTCTAAACTTGCTCTAATTGCAGGATTTGCTTTAATTGCAGCATCTACAGCAGCTCTAATTTTTTCTGGAGGAAGAATCTCATATTTTCCAGTTATTGAATTATATCTTGCCATAGTACTATTTTCTGTATAAGTATTAGATACTTTACCTGTAGAAATATCTATAAAAGTAGTATTTTCATATCCTCCAGCATCAGAAGAAACATATTTAAGAGCTTCATTATATATTTTATTCATATCTATACTTGACACAGGTCTTTCATTAGGTTCCCATTTAGTACCTCCAATTACTTGTCCTTTATCATTATAAATATCATTATATCTATATTTAGTATTTGCTCTATAATAATTTTTATGATATTCAGATAAATCTTGTCGCTCATTAATATTATTTAAATATGCAGTATAATCTTGTTGTGCTCTAATACGACCTATTAAACCTGGATCAGAAGTAATATCACCTTGAGCTTTTACTAAATCATCATAAGCCCCAGCAGCATTTCCATAATTTAAATTATTATCAAGAGTATTCCTAATTTGTTGAATTTTATTTTGCCTCCATTCATCTTCAGCTTCATTAAGAGGAAGCTGAGCCATTGCAGTTTGAAGTTGAGAAGCAAGTTGCATACTTTTTTGATGGCCTTGTTCAAGTTCTCTATAAGTATTAGCAACAGTTTCTAAATTAATAGGAGATACTCGTTGTCTTATAATAGGATTAAAACCTTTCATAATATTATAAATTAATTTTTCTTATTTTTAATCCTTTTACCATTTCTAATCAAATAACTAAAATCTACACCTAAATCTTTTAATATTTCAGCAGTTACATTAGGATTTGTAGCAGCAATTGTAGATAAAGTATTATTAATATTTTTTCTTCGTTCAATTCCACCAATAATATCTTGTACTGTTGTAGTTAAACCTCTAATTAAATCAGAAGTATTTTCAGCATGTTTTTCTAATAACATATTATCAAAATTACTTTTACCTTCTCTCCACCTATTATACATTTCAACATTACGAGCTGCAACATTTTGTTGATTCATATTATCTTGATTTAATAATTGGGTTTCAGCATTTTCTTTAGTAGCATAAAGATTATTAGTTTGTAATAAAGCATTAGTGCGAGCTATTCCTTTACGGGCGAGAGCCACACGAGAACTTGCTGTATTTGCATCAATATCTCTATTAGTAGCTTTTAGATATTCTCTAATTTTATCTAATTGAGGATTAATATTAAATCGAGTTTTAAGTTTTTTTGCTTGAATAGGAAGAGGTGCAGAACTATATTTCATATTATTTAATGTACGCCTATTGCTATTATAATTAGTAATAGATCCAATAGTATTAGTTACTCCTCCTATAATATCTCCAAGAGTAATTTCATTAAAATGACCAGCGGCATTAATAAATTTAGAATTATTAGGATTTCTTCTTGGAACTCCAACAGAATTTAATTTTTTCATTGGAGGCATAATTCCATTTTTTAAATAAGTAGAAAATTTTTTATCTTCAATAATTCTTTTAGATAAATCAGATTTAGGAGATTCTGATACAATAGTATCAAGAATATTTTTATATTTAGGAGTTTCAATATAATTAATATTATCATCTTCTTTACCAAGTAGAGCTTTTTGTCTTTCCCCCGTAAAGGAAGATGCAGGCACTAACTTCTTTTTGCCTCCAACATTAAGTTCTACAAATATATTTTTTTTAATTTGTCCACCCATTTTTTTAATATTTATAAAAGGAGAATATTCATTTAAATCCTTACCTTGTTTTATATATTTAGTTGCTCCATATATACCTCTATTAAATGCAGCGGATGCAGCTGCATCTAATTGTTCATCCGATAAATTAGGAAATCTTTTTTTCATTTCATTTCTTCTATATTCTAATTCAGCGGCAGTTGCAGAAATACCAAAATTCCAATTCGGAGAATATACAGAATTAACTTTTCTATCTTTTTCATTAAAAAATTCTTCATCATAATAATTTAAATAAGGTTCTTTTAAAGTAATAATTCCTTCATTTAAATTATTTCCTGTATCATCTAATCCCCAATCGCTTCCATGAACTTCTCTTCTATCAAATTTTCCATTAGTATCATTATAATAATTAATAGCTTTATCTATTGGACCTTCTTTAGCCATTCTACTTGCTAATAGATTAGGATTAATATTATATCTTTTAGCAATTACTTTTACACTATCTGTAAGTTCTTTATCTGTATCAAAATATTTTTGTCTTGCTTCATTAGTACTACCTCCGATATATCTTCTTTTACCTCCATTTTGATACTTTTTACTTCCATCATCATTAAAATTATTTCTATCTTTAAATTCTTCTTGTTCCTTAAATACTTTATTAGCATTTTCACCATTAATTATTTTTTCAGCTGGACTTTTACCATTAAGCATAGGAACTGCACTAAAAACTTTAATAGAGTTTTTAGAGGTGTGAACTACTTCACCACCTTCAACTTCAAGACCATTCTTATCATCAGCACCTAAATCAATACCTCCTTGTTCGTGCTTTCTGCCTTGCATATAATAAAAGTTATTTCCAAGAGGAATAGCTTTTCCTCCACGAACAACTTTAGGATTTAAAATATATTTCTTCATATAATATTATAGTTAATAAATAAATTTTAGGCTGTTTAATTTAATGTATTTTAATTTAGATATATTTATATTATTTTCAATATTCAATCAATATAACAGCCTAAAAATAGTTTTTATTTATGCTTTATACGTTTTTTGCCCCCGCATCGCAAAGTATTTGAGCGATCGACAAATTGATTATTTTGTTGTTGAGTAGTAGGATTAGTAGCAGTATTAATATTATTATTAATATCGTTATTATTAGTATTATTCATATAATTAGGAGTTTTTATTTCAACTTTAGGGCCAGTAGTACTAAATCCATCAGCTTTCTTTACTTGTTTAGGAGCAGAACTTGGAGTAAATAAAGAATTAACCAATCCTCCAATTCCAGACATAGCATCTCCAATTTCTCCACCAACTCCATTTTGCCCAATTAAAGAACCCATTTTAGCTTTCTTTTGACCACCGCATTTAAATATACGATTAGATTTAGTTTTATTAGATTTAATTCTATCATTAAATTTTTTATTTCCTCCCATTTTTAAAGTAACTTTTTTATTATATTCATCTACATAATCTTGATCGGCAACAGCAGCAGTAAGGGCTTGAGCTTGAGCTTTAGCATCATTTTGATTTTGCTCAATTTGTTGTTGTCGTAATTGTTCTCTTTCAGCTTTACGTCTTTTAGCTGCACCAATAGCCGAACCTGCGATACTTGCAACTCCTCCAATTAAAGCACCAAGAAAAGCTTTTTTTCTATTATCACGTTTAACTATTTTTCTCATAATTTTCTTTGTTTAGAAACACTGCCATTTAAATTTTCAAATTCAATACAAACTTTATCTTTATTATCAAATGTAAATTTAATAACTATATAATTTCCATAAATACGAGTAAGTTTATCAGAACCGCTACCATTATAAGTAGAAATTTTATTTCTAAAATAATTAAAATTCCAATTACCTAATTCAAACCAAGGTTTAGAATATCTATTAAATTTATTAGTAGTATCTATATTAATATCTATTTCTCCAGTATTTGTAAATTCACTAAATATTTCTAATATATCTCCAGCATAAGGCTGCATACCTTCCTTTACGGGGGATATACTAACAAGACTATTTGATTTACTTACTTTACGAACATTATATTTAATAAATTCTAAAAATTTTATAGCATCATAATCTTCATTAAGAATAATACTTATAGAAGATGGATATGTAGTAGAAAAACTTAAACTTTCATAAGTACCATAACTTTTAGCATCAGTAAAATTATATATGTCGTTATATAAATTATTCCCGCTTACTAAATATAATTTAGATTTAGTATTATATCCTTGAATAAAATTATAATCGTGAAAACTAACAAAATTACCTAATTCATAATTATAACTTAAAGTTTTAGTAGTATTATTAGATAACTTTAAACTAATTAATAAACGTTTATTAAATTTATCATTACCAAATCTAACATTAGTAGGTTTATTATCTTGTAAATATAAATAAATATCTTGATCTATTAAAGATAATTGACCATTATCAAATTTATAAAATTTAGTAAAATCATTATTATAAAATATATAACCAAATTGATCTACAATAAAAGCTAAATCATCTTGTAATCCTCCAAATCCTAAATCAGAAGTAAATACTTCTACATAATTAGTATCAAAAGCATCAGGTTGTAATAATTGTAAACTTTTGTCTTTAGTTTGTAATGTAGCATCACCATTAAACATAAATAAACTATGTTCAGTGTGAGCTAATAAATAAACACCAATACCTACTAAATTAGTAATAATACCTTTATTCTCATTAATATTTTTATAGCCTTCAGTAGGAAATTGTCTCCAAGCATTTACAGCACTTTCATCTTGAATAACATTGCTTCTTCTAATAGTTTTATCAAATTGAGTAATATTTAATATATTATCTCTATAATTGTTATAAACAGTAGGAATAAAGTCATCTTGAGATCCTTGAGGATTACTAAATAAATCAATAGAATTTTTTGGTTCTACAATTAAACCTGGCCAATATCCTTTAGTGTTAACATCTTGTTCATCGGGTTTTATTATAGAGAATATAACATTCTGAGGATTATTGTTAAAATATTTACTTTCGTAATAATATGTATCTATAACAGGAAACTGAATATAATTTAAAAATGGAATATTTAAATGAAAAACTTTTTCTGAAGTTTCATCAAGTACAGATAATCCTATATTTTTATCCGAATTATCAGGAATACTTTTACTTACTTTTCCACGAGTATTATATAAATTATTATTTTCAGAATTAAATATAATCCCATTTCCATTATATACAATTACACCATCATAAGTATATACTCCGTTAAAGCCATCGTTTATGTCAGTATTTATAGTACCAGATCCATAAATTATATTACCTATTCTAATAAGAGTTTTTTCTTTATTTACATATAATTTATTATGATAATTATAAAGACTTGCAATATATGTATTTACTCTATATTTATCATCAGAAATAAATAAACTTTCTATATTTTTTAATTTAATAGCTGTACTTAATCCTCCTCTATCGTCTTTAACAGAATCAGCTACTACTAATTTATAATTATCAATAGGGTATATTTTATCTTGTATAGCAGTATAACTAATTAAAGATTTATTTAAATCATAAGCATAACTTATAGAACTATTTCTATAAAGAATATCAGATTTACTTATTTCTGCAATAAACCCATCATTCCCTTCAGTAGTAATAGTTATATTTCCACTATCGTTATGCTTACAATGTTTAGTACTTTTAGCTTTTATTCTTAAAAAATTATAATCAGTAGATAAACTATCTTTAATATCAAATATACTACTATATAAATACATATCAGAACTTACTTTATTATTTTCATAATTTTTAAAAGTAACTCCTTCTCCAACATTATATTCTATTGCACTAATTTCTCTTGAATCATTATTTGTAAGAAAACCTGTTACTTTTTTAGTAGATTCAAATTTTTCATAACTAATAAAATATCCAATATAATCTTTAGGTATTTTAACTGTAACTTTTAATCCATATTTATAATTTACTATTCCTTCATAAGTAGAATAACATTCTTCTTCAGGTATTTTAAATAATCTTTCGTTGTTTTCATTAATATACACTCCAAAATTACCAGTAGTGGCTCCGTTTACATTTCCGCTATTAAATATATTAGCTATTTTTATATCATCATATTTAGTAATATTATCTGCAAATAAATCTCCATATAATGATAATAAATAGTTTTTTATATCACTTTTAGAAGCAGCAGAACCAGAACTAATTAATTTATTATTAAATTTATCAATATTATATATATTTAAATTTCCACTACTATTTAATACATTTTTAAATTCTTTTAAAGTATATTTTTCATTAACAGCTATATACCCTTCTGTCAAATTTTTAACAGGCAAATATATTTTAATTGGTATAAAATATCCATTTCCAGTATTAGTAGTAAGATATGTTTTATTATTTATTCTATATCCATTAGTAGCGTGTCCATATTTATCTATATAATGAATATAAAAACTATACACTTCTCCAGGAATTAATGTAGACTCTTTTAATCTATCATTAAATGAACTAATAGTATCTATACATTTTTTTTGAAAACTAATTATATAATTAGTAGCATCAAATATTTTAAAATTTGTATGATTTCCATTACTATCTACATCAGTTTTAAAACAATATTCTATTGAATCATAAACGTCTTCTCCTATTTTTATTTTACAATATCCAGGAAGAGTAGAATTATCGCTTGGATCTTTCTTTATAGTTATAGAATTTATATCTATAACTTTTTCAGTAGTATTGCCTTCTTTAGTAATTTTTACTATTAAATCAATAGAATTATCTACATTTAATATTTTATTAAAAGGAATACTTTGATTTGTAATATCAGAAATACTATTTATATCTAAAAAATATTGTTTAGGAGTTTTTAATTGTTCTTGACCAGATCGAACATCCTTTCGTTTTTCAGTTAAAGTACCAATTTGGTTAACTTTAATTAAGATAGAGTTTGCAGTTTTCTTAGCAATA
>OGLX01000840.1_pt1 | contig 18135 bp, 13 predicted proteins | sample 1572821 | NCBI WGS metagenome assembly OGLX01 (sample SAMEA2581908, study PRJEB24529) | metagenome | biome: Human gut stool | place: China | collected 2011 | reverse complement strand
TTATGCCAACCATATCCATTCGCGGAAACGAGATGCCTGCATCTCCTATCAGAAAACTGGCTCCTTTGGCAGACGCTGCCAAACAACGCGGAGTTCATGTATTTCACCTGAACATCGGACAGCCTGACCTGCCCACGCCTCAGGTCGCGATTGACGCGATACGCAACATTGATCGCAAAGTGCTGGAGTACAGTCCCAGCGCAGGTTATCGTAGCTATCGCGAGAAATTAGTAGGATATTATGCAAAGTTCAATATCAATCTTACAGCAGATGATATAATCATTACGTCGGGTGGTTCGGAGGCGGTGCTTTTCTCTTTCCTTTCCTGTCTGAATCCCGGGGATGAAATTATTGTTCCGGAACCGGCTTATGCCAACTATATGGCATTTGCTATCTCTGCCGGAGCGAAGATCCGCACTATCGCCACGACTATCGAAGAGGGTTTCTCACTTCCGAAAGTGGAGAAATTTGAAGAACTGATAAATGAACGTACCAAAGCTATCCTGATTTGTAATCCGAACAATCCGACCGGTTATCTATATACCCGTCGTGAGATGAATCAGATTCGTGACTTGGTGAAGAAATACGATTTATTCCTTTTCTCCGATGAAGTATATCGCGAATTTATCTATACCGGTTCGCCCTATATTTCTGCCTGCCATTTGGAAGGCATCGAGAATAATGTGGTTCTGATTGACTCCGTTTCGAAACGTTATTCGGAATGTGGAATCCGTATCGGTGCGCTGATTACCAAGAACAAAGAGATACGTGACGCTGTTATGAAGTTCTGTCAGGCTCGTTTGAGTCCCCCTTTGATCGGACAGATTGCTGCCGAGGCTTCATTGGATGCTCCTGAAGAATATTCACGTGAGACCTATGATGAATATGTGGAACGTCGTAAATGCCTCATTGACGGATTGAACCGCATTCCGGGTGTTTATTCTCCGATTCCTATGGGAGCTTTCTACACGGTGGCGAAACTTCCGGTAGATGATTCGGATAAGTTCTGTGCCTGGTGTCTTTCGGACTTCGAGTACGAAGGGCAGACAGTCTTTATGGCTCCGGCTTCCGGTTTCTATACCACTCCGGGCTCTGGTATCAACGAGGTTCGTATTGCTTATGTATTGAAAAAAGAAGACTTGACCCGTGCGCTTTTTGTCTTGCAAAAGGCTTTGGAGGCGTATCCGGGAAGAACGGAATAAAAGATGTCTCTATCACTTTTCATAGCCCGGCGTATCTATCGTGAAAGCGATGGCGGAAAGCAGGTATCACGTCCTGCGGTCCTCATTGCTATGGCGGGTATTGCTATCGGACTGGCTGTAATGATTATAGCGGTAGCGGTAGTGATCGGGTTTAAAAGTGAAGTGAGAAATAAGGTCATTGGATTTGGCTCGCATATCCAGATAACGAATCTGGATGCGGTCAATTCTTATGAGACACATCCGATTGTTGCTGGCGATAGTTTGATTGCCGCCCTTTCCGATTATCCTGAAGTGAGTCATGTACAACGTTATTCCACCAAACCGGGAATGATAAAAACAGACGACGCCTTTCAGGGAATGGTGCTGAAGGGTGTTGGACCGGAATTTGATTCCCGCTTTATGAAGGAATATCTGGTCGAAGGAGAAATTCCCGTTTTCAGTGATTCTGTATCTTCCAATCAGGTGCTTATTTCCAAGGCTTTGGCTACTAAGATGAAGTTGAAGCTAGGAGATAAAATTTATACCTATTATATACAAGATGAGGTTCGTGCCCGTCGTTTGACGATTGCTGGAATCTATCAGACTAACTTCTCCGAGTATGATAATCTTTTTTTATTGACTGATCTCAATCTGGTGAACCGCTTGAACGGTTGGCAGCGGGAGCAGGTGAGCGGAGTGGAATTGCAGGTTCGTGATTATGATAAGTTGGAAGACGTAACTTATGAAATCGCTATTGATACCGATAGTCAGCGGGATAAGTTTGGAGGCATATATTATGTACGGAATATTGAACAACTGAATCCCCAGATATTTGAATGGCTTGGCTTATTGGATATGAATGTATGGGTGATTTTGTTCTTAATGATAGGGGTTGCCGGATTTACCATGATTTCCGGTCTATTGATTATTATCATTGAACGTACTAATATGATAGGAATCCTGAAAGCGTTGGGAGCTGACAATTTCACTATTCGTAAGACGTTTCTTTGGTTCTCTGTTTTTCTTATCGGAAAAGGAATGCTTTGGGGAAACGTGATCGGTCTGGCATTCTACTTTATTCAATCTCAATTCGGAATTCTCAAACTCGACCCGGAAAGTTATTATGTCGATACAGTATCGGTCTCTTTCAATATCTGGCTTTTTCTTTTGATTAATATCGGTACATTGTTGTCGTCGGTGCTGATGTTGATCGGTCCTTCTTTCCTGATAACGAAAATCAATCCGGCAAACTCTATGCGATATGAGTAAGTCTTCCTTCCGGATATAAATAAACAGGTTTATTATCTTCTCATAAAATCACCTTTCCCTCGGAAAAGGCGGCATAGCTTGAAATTAAGAGATTGTATCGGTTGGAGAATATCGAATATGGGCAATGAGAAATAATATTTTCTACCTCCCCCCATTTCTTTGGCTGTCCGGTTAATCACAATAGCTTGCGTTATGTAACGAAGCAGCCATATCAATAATGCAATACCTGCTACCAGCCAATGAAAGTTGAGTATGCCGAATACGATACCTGCCATACAGGCGACATAGAATAACAGGCGGGAAAATGTTTCGAATCCCGACAGGTAACGTTGTGCTCCACGGTAGAAGCGTGCGGTAGCCATATAACTAATTTTTTCTTCCTTCCAGTCTTTGTAGCGATAGACGGGCTGTATACGCATCGTAGCGTTGAAGTCAGTTTCTACGCGCGTATTCGTTTTGGTTACTATTTGATTAATGAACAAGTCATCTTCTCCGCGTTGCAGGTTCAGATATTTGGAATATCCTTTTTGTTTGAAGAATAATTCTTTACGGTAAGCCATGTTACGACCGATACCCATATAGGGGTTTCCGGCCAAGGCGAACCCCAGATAACGTAAAGACTGAAATAATGTATCGAATGCGATACGTTTGTGTAACCAGCCTTTGATACGGTCGTATCCGCTGTACCCCAATACGATTTGCGTTTGCGAAGTGAAGTTGCGCGCCATAAGTTTCAGCCATTGGTTACTTGCAGGCATACAGTTGGTTTCCGTAAATACAAGCCAGTCGTGCTTGCTGGCTTTGATACCTAATGTCAGAGCTAGTTTCTTGTGGCTGATATAGCGGGCGCTGTCCGGTGTAAAACTATGGTAGAGATGAGGATATTTTTCTTCCATGTATCCCAGCACATCTTCTGTTTCATCAGTGGAAGCGTCATTGATAACAATGACTTCGAACTGCGGGTAATCTTGTTCCAGAATAGCAGGCAGAATTTTACGCAGGTTATCAGCTTCATTGCGTGCACAAAGAATGACGGAAAGTGGAGGCAATTCCCGTGAGAAGTGGGTTTCCTCTTTGCGTACAGTCTTATTGCGAACGTGTATCCGATTGTACAAACCGAAATAGTAAATAAGCTGAATGATAAAAAGAATACCTGCCGCCGATAAAAGAATCAGTTCGGCAGTATTGAATGTAAATGCTTCCATTGAATTTAAGTGTCGTTTTTACGCCCGCAAAAGTACGCATTTTTTCGATAGTTCCCTCATCTTGAAGGAAGGTTATTTCGCAAATCCAGATATTCTTTCTTGAACATATTCACGAAAAGGAAGAATAACGAGAGTAATAACGGCCCGAAGATGACTCCCATAAATCCGAATAACGGCAAACCGATGACAACTCCGAAAATAGTGATGAGCGGATGTGTGTCCGCCATTTTCTTTTGAAGGATAAATCGGATCAGGTTGTCGGATTGTGACACAACGATGGCTCCGTATGCAGCGAGCCCGATTGCATGGAACCAGTCTCCGCTAATAGCCAGATAAGCGGCTACGGGAAACCATACCAATGCTGTACCTACCATTGGAATAATAGTTGCGAAGCAGGTGAGGAAACCTAATAATAGTATATTGGGTGCTCCGAAAATAAGATAGCCTATCATGGCGACGCCTCCCTGAATGATAGCCAGCAGAGGAATGCCGATAGCATTGGAACGTACAATCATGTTAATCTCACGAATGACTTCCTGCGTATTTGCCTCATTAAAAGGAAGAATGTCGTTGACGTATGCTTCCATTTTTTTTCCTCCTATCAGCATAAAGTAAAGCACGAATATCATGACGAATAGATTGACTGCAAGGCTGCTGGCGCCTTCCATAATTATCTGTCCGACACGGGGGAGGATAGATACGATGAATGATAGCGTATCTTTTCCCAATACATCATAACCGGTCTTTTCTTTAATAAATTCTGCTACTTGCTGAATGGGTTCGATAAAGGTTTGCGGAGCCAGATTTATATCCTGAAGTTTGTTTACCACCAGCCAGATTGTTAATCCCAGCGGAACAAGAAACACCATAATGGTTTCTGCCGTAATCAGTAATGCACTGATGCTGCGTTTCATTTTCCGCTTTTCTGTCAGATAATTCATGTGTGTGCGTACAAGTATATACATAGTTAATGCTCCCAGTAATCCTCCCAAAAAAGGAGTGATTTGCCGGAAGATGATAACTCCCATAAATAGAATAATGACAATGAGGGAATATTTCCAGTATTGTTCTTTGATGCTCATATCGTGCGATTCGTTCGTTTATATAATAATAAACACGAAAAGCACCGGAAAGGTTTGTTTTATAATGGCATATCAATATGAAAAATTGTTTTGCCGGGATTGCTTTCCTGAATGGTGAGATGCCCGTCGTGAAGGCGGATAATTTGTTTGCATAGGCTTAATCCGATACCGCTGCCTTCTGATTTGGTGGTAAAAAAAGGAATAAATATCTTTTCCTGTAATTCAGGCGGAATACCCGGGCCGTTGTCCGCAATGTCAATAGATATGTGTTCGTCTTGTTGTGCATGGATGCTGATTCTGCCTTTTTCTTTTCCTTCCAGTGCTTGCATGGAGTTTTTCAGAAGGTTGAGCAGGACTTGGGAGAGTTGGTTCTCGTCACCTTTCATATAAATCGTTTTAGGTTCGCAGGTCAGTGTGAAGATGATATTGCTTTCTTTGAAGTCGCCGGATAAAAGTTCCCGGAGATTTTGCAGGGTTGCCGTAAGTGAGAAAAGTTTCTTTTCGGGTTTTGGCAGGTAGGAGAGGTGACGGAAGGATTCGGTAAATTGCAATAAACGTTCGCTTTGTGCTTGAATGATGCGAAGTCCGCGAACTGCTTTTTCGTTGATGTCCGGATAAGTGGACAGTGTTTGTGACAGGGAGATAATAGGAGCAATGGTGTTCATTATTTCATGAGTGAGCACGTGGCTTAGTTTGTTCCACGATTCACTTTCTTTGTCGCTAAGTTCGTCACCGATATCCTTGATAGACAAGAGCGTTATTGTTTCATCTTGTAGTTTCATCCGGCTTTGTGAAAGACTGAGGTGCTCCTTTTTGCCTTTTTCTTGCAGTAAGGATTCCAGTTGTCGGTATCGGGTTAATTGCTGGCAGTCTAATAAGGAAAGGGCAGTGCTGTTTGCTATGATTATTTTTCCGGTAGAATCCCATGCTAATACACCGCTGGGCACTTCTTCCAAGAGTGAGCGGTAGAAGTGTTCCTGTTTGGAATATTCTGATTGAGTTTTGGCGAGCAGGAAATTGATGCGGTTGAGAGAGCGGTTCAGTTTTTCCTGTTCTTTACTAACGTTTTGTTCGGGAAAGTAAAGCATATTATCCTTGTCTTCTATGGCATCGAAAAAGACACGCAACTTTTGGTTGAATGAATTTAGTTTATTTACCAGCCTGCTGATTTGGAAGAGGGAACAGGTAATTAGTAATGTGCCTATTACAAATCCGCGTTGTGAGATGATAAGCCAGGCGCCTGTTCCCGAGGTGACGAGGATAAGCATGACGTGTAGTAGTATAATCCAATAGATGTGTCGGCTGAATATCATGCTGTTCAGGGTTTGAAACGTTTTAGTTTGTTATAGAGTGTCTGACGGCTGATTCCCAATTGTTCGGCGGCGGCAGTCAGGTTGCCATTATTTTGCAGAATGGCTGTTTCAATGGCTTGCCTTTCCACTTCTTCCAAATTGGGGACAGTGCTGGTGGTTTGCGGCTTCCAGGTTTGTTTTACCAAAATGTCTTTGGGGCGTATCACGTTGCCTTCACACAAGATAACGGCTTTCTCGATAGCGTGCTGCAGTTCCCGGATATTGCCCGGCCAGTGGTAAGAGCGTAGTTTCTCTATTGTTTGCTCATGCATTCGCATTTCCGGGCGTTGGTATTTCGAAGCGAAACGGTGGAGAAAGGTTTCGACGAACAGGAGTATGTCGTCTCCTCGTTCTCGTAATGGAGGAATTTCAAGGTGGATAGTGTTGATACGGTAGAATAAATCTTCGCGGAATAATCCTTGTTTCACCATTTCCGGGATGTCTTTATTGGTGGCGGAAATGAGTCGTATATCAACGGGGACGACTTTATTACTTCCGATTCGGGTGATATTCCTGTTTTGTAGTACAGTCAGTAATTTGGCTTGTAGTGCAAGGGGAAGATTTCCAATCTCATCCATAAAAAGCGAACTGCCGCTGGCAGCTTCGAATTTTCCCGGACGGCTTTCGTAAGCGTCCGTAAAAGCTCCGCGCTCGTGACCGAAAAGCTCGCTCTCAAAAAGGGATTCACTGATAGCTCCCATGTCGATACTTGACATGGGACGAGTATTGCGTGGAGACAGGCGGTGTATTTCTCTGGCCAGCATTTCCTTTCCGGTCCCGTTTTCTCCGGTTATCAGAATATTGGCGTCGGTCCTGGCTACTTTATTGACTACCTTTATTAATTGTAGCATGGCGGGAGAATGCCCTATCAGCATTTCAGGTTTGTTCGGATTGCCGGATCCTACGATTGAGTTTTTTGATTTTGAGGAACTTTTCCTGTTCGATTTATTATTGTATGCTTCCTTTATTTTCTGAACCAGTGTCCGGTTATCCCAAGGTTTGAGAAGAAAGTCGGCAGCTCCGTTCTTCAAAGCTTTTACGGCTAGTTCCACATCTCCGTAAGCAGTTAACATTACCACAGGGAGTGTGGGGCGGATTTCGTGAATATGTTTCAGCCAGTATAGTCCTTCGTTGCCGTTATTGATGCCAGCCGAAAAATTCATATCGAGAATTACGATATCAATGGAAGTGGTAGTGAGCAGTGTTGTTATTTGATTAGGATTGGCAGCTGTGCGGACTGTACTGAATTCATTTTCGAGTAAAAGTTCCAGCGAAGCCAACACACTTTTATTATCATCTACTATTAAAATAGTTCCGGTTTCCATATATGTAAGATTGGGAGGGATCTGTCTGGGTTGAACGATTCTTTAAGTTTTTGGGTAAAGATATTCGTTTTTACTTTTCCCTGCAAGAGAGTGTCCAATAATTAGACGTTTTATGATACATTTCCTGAAACATGACTTTATCCTATGTTTCGTTTAAGTAATATTTATAGCCTGAACGTTGAATAATGGCTGTTTGCACGCAGGTCATGGTGGCTTTTTATTGATAACGTCCAATTTTTAGACGTTATAGTGTGTAATAATTGGACGGGAACGATAAAATAATGTATGTCATCTATCTTGTAATCAGTGGTTTAAGTATTGTGGCATTATGTTTGCTTTTTTAATTCATATAGAACACAATTGCATATATACTGAAGAATGAGGAACATTTTCTTTTTATTGTTTTTATTGCCCGTGATTACGTATGCTCAATCTGCAATGAGTTTGGATGAATGTATCCGTTTGGCATGGAAACAGAATCCTTCTATACGGAATAGTGCCATTAACATAAAGGAAGTACGAACGGATTATGCTTCCGCTATCGGTACATTTCTTCCCCGCATAGTAGCCAACGCAGAAACAGGAAAGCGTTTCGGGCGTTCGATAGACCCGGATACTAATGGTTATACAGAAAAGACTTTTGAAGAAGGAACGATAGGTCTTGATATGACTTTGTCTTTGTTTGAAGGTTTTTCACGTATCAATCAGGTTCGTTTTCGGAAAATAAATCGGGAACGCAGCAAGTGGGAACTGAAAGACAGGCAGAATGAACTCGCCTATCAAGTGACGGATGCTTACTACAAACTGGTTTTGGAAAGAAAACTCTTGAATTTGGCTTTGGAGCAAAGCCGGTTGAGCGAACGATACCTGAAACAAACCGAGACATTTGTGGAACTGGGCTTGAAATCCGTTTCCGACTTGCAAGAGGTAAAAGCCCGCAGGGAAGGGGATATATATCGTTACCAATCCCGTGCTAATAGCTGTCGGTTGTCATTACTGCATCTGGAACAGTTGATGAACTTTCAGTCGGGTGATACACTTGTCATTCAGGATACGATTGTCGAATTGAATAAACTCCCGTTACTTTCACTCCCCTCTACGGAAACATTGTATAGACAATCGTTGGAAGTACTCCCTGCCATGCGTATGATTAGCTTAAAGCAGAAAGCTGCCCGCAAAGAATATGCAATGGCGGGCGGAGCTTTTTCTCCTTCTGTTTATGGCCGCTTTACGGTAGGTTCTAATTTCTACAACACTGCATTTTCCGCCAGGCAATTGCGGGATAATATAGGAAAATATATCGGTATCGGTATCTCTTTCCCTTTGTTGAGCGGTTTTGAACGTTTTACGAATCAAAGGAAGTTGAAATTGAACTTGTATCGCCTGAAGAATGAAGAGGAATTGGAGAAGCAACAGCTATATACTGAAATTGAGCAAACTCTTCTTTCCCTACGTGCCGGCTATACGGAACATCAACAGGTATTGCAGCAATTGAGCGCGGAAACTCTGGTCTTGAAAGAATCCGAACGAAAGTGGGAAGAAGGGCTTATCTCTGTCTTTCAGTTAATGGAAGCCCGTAATCGTTTTATTTCCGCCAAAGCAGAACTGGTTCGTGTGCGCTTGCAGGTAGAAATGATGATGAAACTGGAGAAATATTACCGGGAGGGAACTTTCTTATAAAGGCAGAGTTTATATATTTTGAATAACAAAGTTGATACATCTTTAATAACTAATTTATAATAACCCTATTTTTGATTGATTCCTTATGGATACACCTATTGAACGTAAACCCGGCATTACCCGTAAACATCTATATGTAATAGGTGGTATAGCCTTTGTTATTGCCGTTGTTTTATATTTCATATTCAGAGACACTACCTCTTCCATGACTGTGGAGAAAGAACGTCTGACGATTGCTACCGTTAACCGTGGTGAGTTTAATGACTATATTCGTGTCATTGGTCAGGTAATGCCTAATCGTATTATTTATATGGATGCCGTGGAAGGTGGACGTGTGGAAGAACGTCTAAAAGAAGAAGGTGCTATGGTGAAGGCAGGCGACGTGATTTTGCGTCTCAGTAATCCGTTACTAAATATTGGTATTATGCAGAGCGAAGCGGATCTGGCTTATCAGGAGAATGAACTTCGTAATACCCGTATTAGCATGGAGCAGGAACGCTTGCGTTTAAAACAAGAGCGTATCGGGCTAAATAAAGATCGGCTGGTGAAACAGCGCCGTTATGAGCAATACAGTCGCCTGATAAAAGAGCAACTTATTGCAGAAGAAGATTATCGACTTGCCAAAGAGGAGTATGATGCGGCTAAAGAACAGTTGGATGTCATTGACGAGCGTATTCGTCAGGATAATATTTTCCGTGAAAGTCAGGTAAACAGCTTGGACGAGAACATACGTAATATGAAACAGAGTCTCGCGCTGGTACGCGAACGAATTGAGAACCTGAAGGTGAAAGCTCCTATTGACGGGCAGGTAGGTAATCTTGATGCACAGATAGGACAATCAATCGCTGCGGGCGAGCACATTGGTCAGATCATCACTTCTGACCTGAAAGTACAAGCGCAGATTGACGAACATTACGTGGAGCGTGTTGTACCCGGATTGCCGGCTGACTTTACCCGTGACGGTGTCAGTTATAAACTGGAGGTGACGAAGCCGTATCCGGAAGTAAAAGAAGGGCAGTTTCGTACCGATTTGCAGTTTACAGCCGGACGACCGGAGAATATACGTGCAGGGCAGACCTATCATATCAATCTACAATTGGGTGACCCTGCACAGGCTATTTTGGTGCCGCGTGGCGGATTTTTCCAAATAAGCGGTGGACGATGGATGTATGTTGTGGATGAAAGTGGTAAATTTGCTATTCGTCAGCCTATCCGCATCGGACGACAAAATCCGCAGTACTATGAGGTTACCGAAGGATTAAAACCTGGTGATCGGGTGATTGTATCCGGATATGAACTGTTTGGCGATAACGAGAAACTGATACTGAAATAAGTCTATGATATGATAAATTACTTTTCACAAGTGATACGTAGTCAGCGGGTTAAAAAATCTCTGACACTGATAAATATAACGGGATTGTCTGTTTGTATTGCAACAGCATTGCTTATCATACTTTACGTATGGTCGGAGTTAAGCTACGATTCATTCCACAATACCGAACGTGTATATCGTGTTGAAAGCCGGTTGTATGAAGGCAAGACGCTGACAGATAACTGGGCGACTACAGCTTACGGCCATGCACCTGCAATGGCTCGTGAAATTGCAGGCATTGAGAAGTATGTCCGTGTAACAGCACAAGACCGCGAACAAGTGGTGAATTACTTCGACAGGAGATTTGCCGAAGCACATTATTGCTACACCGAACCTGCTTTTTTTGAGATATTTAATTTCCCGATAATTAGAGGAGATAAGACCGGGCAACTGGTGCGTCCTAATACGGTGGTACTGACCGAAAGTGCGGCAAATCGTTATTTTGATGAAGAAGACCCGATAGGGAAGGTGCTGACTTTCAGTACGCCTTCATCGCAGCAAAACTTTGAAGTTACCGGCGTGATAGCAGATATGCCTGTTCGTTCCCATCTGCAATATGATTTTCTACTTTCATATAGTACGATTCCCAAAGAGCGACAGGACATTTGGTACATTCACGGAGTTTATACCTATGTCCGCCTGATGTCCGGAAAATGTCCGGAAGAGATTGAAGAGGCTTTTCTCAATATATCCGATAAGTACAAAACTGATGCCTTGAGACATAAGACTTGGGCGGTAGAACTGATACCGCTGAAAGACATTCATCTCACTCCACAAAAAGCTTATGAGAAAGAAGTGAAAGGGAGTCGGACTGCGGTTCTTATACTATTGGTGATGTCCGTTGCCCTGCTACTGATAGGTTGGGCTAATGCCTTGAATCTGACCGTGGCGCGTTTCTTGGAACGCGGACGTGAGTTCGGGTTGCTTAAGGCTTTTGGTGCTTCGCGCCGTCAGATTATTATCCAGGGACTTCTTGAATCAGGTTTCATGAATCTGTTGGCTACGCTGATAGCTCTTGGTTGGCTGGAACTTCTTTTACCCCTTGTTTATCGCTGGGCAGGGCAAAGCTTTGGGACGGATATACTTATGTTGCCTGCTTTCTGGGGAATTGTAGCCGGAGTGGTTGTTATTGGTACGTTTGTTGTAGGCTTCTATCCTTCTTGGCTGATGGTTACTATACGTCCGTCGGAAATTATGAGGGGGAAACTGTTACACGGTAAACGTGGTAACCGGATAAGGAAAGTGCTGATTGTGGTTCAGTTTCTCGCTTCTTTTGTTCTGATTACTGGCACGTTCACAGTGATTCGGCAAGTGTGTTATATGCAAAGTGAGGCTTCCGTCGATTCTCATTCACGTATGTTAGTCATTAAGTACCCCTCTTTCACCGAGGGATTGGCACTACGTCTGGAAAGTTTCACCAAGCGTCTGAAGCAACGGGCAGATGTAAGCCACGTAACCGTTTCAGGAGCTGTTCCCGGGGTGGAGGTAGCCAATTATTTTACCAATCGTCCTTATGGAAGTGACCCTTCGCAAGTGAAACTGATACAGATGTTTGCCGTAGATTATGATTATCTATCTGCCTATATGCCCGCTATGATTTGTGGGCGGTACTTCTCTGAGGACTTTGGCGGTGACCTCAACCGGATAGTGCTCAACGAGGAAGCAGTCAGGTTATTAGGTTATGAGTCGCCCGAAGCCGCATTGGGACAGCAGGTTAAAATGGAGGTGGTAGGCGAACCGCTCGAAATTATCGGAGTGGTGAAAAACTATCACCAGCAATCGCTTTCCGTGGCTTACAAACCTATTATCTTCTTTATGAAAGAGCGAGTACCATTTATTGCAACACCTTATATTTCAGTCCGCTTGACAGGCGAAGGAGAAGATAGTGCTTTGAAGGAGATCGAGCAGATGTATCATGAATATTTTCCGACTTCTTTATTTTCTTATTTCTTTTTGAGTGATTTGAATACTTTCCTTTATAAATCAGACCGTAATTTCGGTTGGATATTTGCCAGTGCTTCTTTAATTGCCATATTTGTGGCATGTCTCGGTTTGTGGATTGTAACATTGTTTTCAACCTTATCGCGCTTGAAAGAAGTGGGTATCCGCAAGGTGCTCGGTGCAAATAAAAGCAGCCTGTTTTTTATCTTGACCAAGGAGCTGATGTTGCTCACTATATTGGCATCTGCAATCGGTATACCCGTATCAGCAGTGTTAATGAATGGCTGGTTGGAGACGTATGCTTTCCATATTTCGCTACCTTGGTGGATATATGCAGTCGTTTTTGCGCTGTTGATGCTGATTGCGTTCCTTACTGTTTTTCAACAAGTGTGGCGCATTATCTGCTTGAAACCGATGAGTATTTTAAAATATGAATAACTAATAAATATTGAACTGATTATGATTAAGACTGAAAAACTGACAAAACTCTTCGCAACCGAAGAAGTGCAGACAAAGGCATTGAACGAAGTCACTTTACAAGTGGAACAAGGGGAGTTTGTTGCTATAATGGGTCCTTCGGGATGCGGTAAGTCAACACTGCTGAATATTTTGGGTACACTCGATTCTCCAACTTCCGGCTTTTATTTCTTTGAAGGAAAACAGGTGGATAAAATGAATGAGAACCAATTGACTGCCCTCAGGAAAGGTAATCTCGGCTTTATCTTTCAGAGTTTCAACTTGATTGACGAGCTGACCGTATGTGAGAATGTAGAATTACCCCTTATCTATATAGGCGTCAAAGCCAATGAACGTAAAGAAAGAGTAAAGAAAGTACTCGAGAAAGTAAACCTGCTGCATCGTGCCAACCATTATCCACAGCAATTGTCCGGTGGACAGCAACAGCGCTCAGCTATTGCTCGTGCCGTAGTGACGGACTGTAAATTGCTTCTCGCTGACGAACCTACCGGAAATTTGGATTCGGTGAACGGTATAGAAGTAATGGAACTATTGAGTGAACTGAATGCTCAGGGAACTACTATCATCATCGTTACCCACTCTCAACGGGATGCAATGTACGCACACCGCGTCATTCAATTATTAGACGGACAAATCGTAGCCGAAAACGTCAACCGCCCGCTGGGAAAAAATATGTCAGCTAAAAATGAAACTGTATGATAGGAAATTACTGGAATAGTGCTTGGCGGAATCTGATGAAACGGAAAAGGTTCAGTTTCATTAATATATTCGGACTGGCGATTGGTATGGCATCGGCACTGCTGATTCTTACCTACGTGACTTTTGAATTCAGCTTTGATAAAATGCACACAAAGTATGACCATATCTACCGTGTGCAAAGTACGTTTCACGAAGGGGAAGTGCTGACCGACTACTGGGCAAGCAGCTCCTTCGGATATGGTTCGGCAATGAAAGAGAACCTTGCCGGAATAGAGGATTATACCCGAATCGGCTCCCTACTCCAGCCGGAACAAATAGTGAAATACGGTGAACTGACCTTGCGGGAGAATCAGATAGCGTATGCCGAACCCAGCTTTTTTCGCCTTTTTGATTTCGAACTTTTGAAAGGCGATAAGAAAACCTGTCTCTCCATGCCGGGGCAAGTGGTAATCACCGAACGCATTGCCAGTAAATATTTCAAGGACGAAGACCCTATCGGGAAGATATTCATCTTTACCGGCGCATACGACAAGATATCGTGTGAAGTGACCGGAGTGATGAAAGAAATGCCTTCCAACTCGCATATACATTATAGTTTTCTGATTTCGTATAAATCTCTGCCTAAATATATGCAGGAATATTGGTACAAACACGAGGCTTATACCTACGTCCTGCTTGACTCTCCCGAAAGGAAAGCGGAAATAGAGAGAGAATTTCCTGTAATGGCGGAAAAGTACAAGACGGATGAAGCCTTGAAAAACAAGACATGGGGAGTCTCTTTAATCCCTCTGGCAGATATACACCTCACTCCGCAGGTAGGATACGAAGCGGAGACGAAAGGAAACCGTTCTTCTATGATTGCCTTGATTTTTGCTGCTATTGCTATTTTGGCTATTGCCTGGATAAACTATATAAACCTCACCGTAGCCCGTTCAATGGAGCGTGCCAAAGAAGTGGGAGTTAGGCGGGTAGTGGGAGCTTTCCGCAAGCAGTTGATTCATCAATTTTTGTTTGAAGCATTAGTGATGAACCTGATAGCTTTTGTACTCGCCGTTGGCTTGATAGAATTGGTTCTTCCGTACTTTAATCAATTGGTAGGCCGTACCGTTACCTTCTCCGTTTGGCTGATAGATTATTGGTGGATTTTATTGATTCTTGTTTTCATCGTCGGGATATTCCTTTCTGGATATTATCCGGCATTGGCTTTGCTGAATCGGAAACCAATTATGTTGTTGAAGGGGAAATTCTTGCATAGTAAATCCGGAGAACGGACACGGAAAGTTTTGGTTATCATTCAATATATGGCTTCAATGATATTGTTGTGCGGCACATTGATTGTCTTTGCACAGTTGAGCTTTATGCGCAGCCAGTCTTTGGGAGTTAAGACCAATCAGACATTGGTGGTCAAGTTTCCTGGGCATACCGAGGGACTGAATACGAAACTGGAAGCTATGAAAAAAACGATAGCACGTCTTCCGTTGGTATATCAAGTCACTTTCTCCGGCGCTGTGCCGGGCGAGGAAGTAGCGACTTTCCTTTCCAACCGCCGTACCAATGATGCTCTGAAGCAGAATCGCCTGTATGAGATGCTTGCCTGTGACCCCGATTATGTGGATGCCTATGGATTGCAAGTTGTGGCCGGAAGAAATTTCTCGGAAGACTATGGAGATGATGTAGACAAACTGGTGATTAACGAAACGGCTGTGCGTAACCTGGGCTTTACATCTAATGATGAGGCTATAGGGGAGTTGGTGAACGTTGAATGTACTGATGCCCCGATGCAGATTATTGGAGTAGTGAAAGATTATCACCAACAGGCATTGAGCAAGAATTATACACCTATCATGTTGATTCATAAAGATAAGATTGCCTGGTTACCACAACGTTATATCTCTATCGTAATGACTTCCGGTGATCCTCGTGAATTGGTATCACAGGTGCATGAGATTTGGAATCAATATTTTGCGGATTCCAGTTTCGATTACTTTTTCCTCGACCAATTCTTCGACCACCAGTATCGTCAGGATGAGGTGTTTGGTGTAATGATTGGCGCTTTTACCGGTTTGGCTATTTTCATTTCCTGTTTGGGACTTTGGATACTGGTCATGTTTTCATGTTCCACACGTACCAAAGAAATGGGGATACGTAAAGTTCTCGGGGCTTCCCGTTGGACACTCTTCTATCAGTTGGTTAAGGGATTCTTTCTGTTAATTCTGATAGCAGTTGTTATTGCTTTGCCACTAGCTTGGTTTAGTATGAATGCCTGGTTGAGCCATTATGCTTTCCGCACAGATTTGAAAGCATGGTTCTTTATTATGCCTGTATTGCTAATGTTGTTTATCTCATTTATAACAGTAGCTTTCCAGACCATAAAGATAATAATGAGCAAACCTGCCCGCTCTTTACGATATGAATAATCTCTGAATCACTCAATAGGATATTCGTTAATATCCAATTTGATTTATGTTAAATGTTAACGAGACTATTACTTTTATTAAACCATGTTATAAGATGCGTTGCTTTACTCCGAAAATTTGGAGATATGCTGAAAGTCCGTATCTTTGCAATGTGTTTTTCATAGTATTAGATTTAAGGTTAACAAAAAGATTGGCTGTCTGGGAGAGATAGCCTTTTTTTTATGAAAACCATCCTCGTGTTTTCATGCAATCATTGTTCTTTAGCCTCTTCCTGCGGGATGCGTATGGATGTATAAAGCTCAAGAATAGCAGCGATAGTCAGTGAAACAATCCACTCATTACCACGCGTAAAAAACATAAAAGCTCCGGTAAGCACCAACAACAATGCACCAAATATTTGTTGGCGTCTCAGACGCCTAATAGTAGGAGTTTTATATTGCGAAGGTGAATTTATTTGCGCCAAAGCAACAAATGTAGCACCTACCGTATATATATAAGGCGAAAGTTGCCAACCTGTGACATAAACGGCAGCTCCTATCAGAAGCATTACGGCTCCTACAACAAAGAGGGCGGGGATCAACTGTTTCATTCTTCTATATCTTCTTGGAATACATAAATATCTTCATTGGGTTTCTTCATCAGATACTTTTCACGGGCTATCTTCTCAATAGCTCCCGAATCGACCGCAAGTTCATTCAGACGACGGGTATTCTCCTCATATGCCGCACGATATCTATCTATCTCCCCGCGCAAACGCGTTTCCTCACGATAATACCCCAAACGACGCACAATGCTGTTTTCATCCAGAAATCCGACAAGTACGACAAACAGCACAAACGTTATCAGATATTTACGTCTGCGGACAAACAACCAAAGAGAAGCAAGTTTATCCATGTAATCCAGTTATTGTTTCTTTGAGCACAAAGATAAGACGAATAACTGAGAATTTTCTTTTTTTTGCGTACATTTGCACAAAAGCAAAGATAAACCATACAACCTTTGCACGCTATATAAGTGACAAGAATACCCTGAATATGGAAAATTATATCGTTTCGGCACGAAAATACCGCCCTTCAACCTTCGAGTCGGTAGTAGGACAACGCGCTTTAACTACTACCTTAAAGAATGCTATCGCCACAGGCAAACTGGCACACGCTTATCTGTTCTGCGGTCCGCGTGGCGTTGGAAAGACGACGTGTGCACGTATTTTTGCCAAAACCATCAACTGCATGAGTCCCACTGCAGAGGGAGAGGCTTGTAACCAATGCGAATCGTGTACAGCATTCAACGAACAGCGCTCATACAATATTCACGAGTTGGATGCTGCATCCAATAATTCCGTAGACGATATCCGGCAATTGGTAGAACAGGTACGTATCCCGCCCCAGATAGGCAAATACAAGGTATACATCATTGACGAGGTGCACATGTTGTCGGCTTCCGCTTTCAACGCTTTTCTGAAAACATTGGAAGAACCTCCCCGCCATGCCATATTTATCCTTGCCACTACTGAAAAGCATAAGATATTGCCAACCATCTTGTCGCGTTGCCAGATATACGACTTCAACCGCATCAGTGTGGAAAATACCGTAGCACATCTGGCCTATGTAGCTTCCAAAGAAGGTATTACCGCCGAACCGGAGGCACTGAACGTCATCGCACTGAAAGCTGACGGTGGTATGCGCGACGCCTTGTCCATATTCGATCAGGTAGTGAGTTTTACCGGCGGACACATCACCTACCAAAGCGTAATCGAAAATTTGAATGTACTGGATTACGAGTACTACTTTAAACTGACCGACCATTTTCTTGAGAACAAAGTCGGCGATGCCCTATTACTGCTGAATGATGTATTGAGCAAAGGATTCGACGGCAGCCATTTCATCACCGGGCTGTCCTCGCATTTCCGCGATTTGCTGGTAAGTAAAGATCCCGCCACTCTTCCCCTGCTTGAAGTAGGAGCAAGCATACGGCAACGCTATCAAACGCAGGCACAAAAATGTCCGTTACCCTTCCTTTACAGTGCCATGAAATTATGCAACGACTGTGATTTAAACTATCGCGCCAGCAAAAACAAACGATTGCTGGTAGAGCTCACTTTAATACAGGTGGCACAAATAACTGCCGAAGGAGAC